>Ga0265319_1000029_pt1 | contig 131291 bp, 122 predicted proteins | sample 4824metaG_FD_192443 | JGI IMG/M metagenome (GOLD analysis project Ga0265319, IMG submission 192443) | Rhizosphere microbial communities from Carex aquatilis grown in University of Washington, Seatle, WA, United States - 4-8-24 metaG | ecosystem: Host-associated > Plants > Roots > Rhizosphere >... | reverse complement strand
CTCAGCCGAGCGCAGCAGGGCCCTGGCATCCTTCCTTCGCTACTACAACCGGCGTCGCCCCCACAGCTCCTTGGGAGACCGGCCGCCGATCAGCCGCGTTCACAACGTCTGTGGGTAGGACAGCTAGCCCCTCCTAGTCGCGCCGCTTGCGCTTGCGGCGGGGGCCGTCCGGTGGCGGCTCGGGCTCGTCGTCGGCAGTGGGTTCCGACGGTTCCAGTGCGGCGGCGGCTTTCTCGCCGGCGGTGGGCCAGGGGACGGCGCGGCCGGCGGGCCAGGCGGGGGGGCGGCCGCCGGGGATCCTGCCGATCAGGAGCAGGCCGAGGTAGATGAAGAAGATCAGCGAGAACTGGACCAGGAGCAGCAGCGCCGCGACCCCGAGCGCCATCCCCAGCGAGCCCCAGAAACGGGAGAGCAGGCCGACCCGCATCGCGTTGAGGCAGGTGTAGAAGAGGGCGATGGCGAGGCCGAGGCGGCCGGCGAGGCCGAAGCCGGTGGCGATACCGCGGGTCGAGGCTTCGCTGAGCGCGTTGCTCGCTTCGTCGTCGCTGCGCTTTTCCGCCACGCACCGCGCCTGCGGCGTCGACCCCTTCGCCGCTTCGTGTTCTTCGCCGAATTCTTTTGCGCCCTTTTCCTTCAGGTCCGACCCGCATTCGCTCGCCGCTTCCTTCGGGGTCAGCGTCGACTTGGCGCCGCCGGAGGAGAAGCTGTCGGCGGCTTCGTTGGTGGCGGTGGCGTTGAGCAGGCCCGAGGCGGCGAGGAAGAGCGGCGCCGCGACGACGAGGCCGATCAGCTGGGAGCGCATCTGCTCGCTGCGGCCGTCGGCGGCGCGGAAGAGGAAGACCAGCGGCGCGACCAGGAGGACGAAGCCGAGCGCCTCGAGGACGCTGGCCAGGGTCACCGCGGAGGCGTGTTCGTGAGCCGAGCGCAACAGCGCGGAGTCGGTGTCGCCGCTGACGCTGCCGATCACGAAGGCCGAGGCGATCAGCAGGACGGCGCCGAAGAGGGTCGCGACCCCAGCCGGCATCGTCCAACGCGACTCCCACTCCAGGATCTGCTGCCGGCCCTTGATCACGGGCGCGTACGCTACCGGGCGTGAGCGAAGCGCAGCCGACCCAGGTCGTCCCGCTCGAGGCCGGCGCCGGTCCCGACAACCCCCCGTGCCCCGCCTGCGGCGAGCCGCTGTTCGGCTGGCTGGCGGCCCGGCCCGGCCTGCGCGGCGCGGTCAGCCGCTGCGAGAGCTGCGGTCTCGCCGTGATCGGCGGCGACGGCGAGCTCGAGGAGGCGCTGCGCGAGCTCGACCGGCTCGGCGGCAGCCGGCCGCGGATCGCCAACCGGGCCAGCTTCGCCGCCTCGCTCGGCAGCGCCGGCTGGGCCGGGCTGGAGCCGGGCGCCCGCTATCTGTTCACGGTCGAGGCGGTGCGCCGCCTCATCGCCCGCCGCGACCAGATCGTCAGGGGCCGCCGCTGGTCGCCGGCTGCCAGCCTCGCGATCACCTGGCAGACGCTGCTCAACAGCGTCACCTTCGGTCACAACGTCGCCCTCGGCGCCCTGGGACGGGGCCAGGCGGCGCCGGCGGGCCGGCCCTGGCAGCGCCGCATCGACGCCCTGATCAGCGTCGTCCTGGCGATCCCGGCGCTGGTCGTCGCCCTGCCGATCGAGCTGGCCGGCGCCCCCTTCGGCCGCGGCGCCGCGATAGCGCTGCGCACCGAACTGCTCTAAACACCCTCCTGAGGCCGGGGGGACAAGCAGTTCAAGGACGCAGGGAGCGCCGCGTGCTCCGCACGCAAGCGACCGAGGACGCCGAAATGCGCCGTCCCCCCGGCCTCAGGAGAGGCCTTCGCGGGCCTCGCGGACCAACGTCACGGCCTCGGGGAAGAGGACGCGGATCGCGTCGCGGACCTGCATCGCCTGCTCGTCGGCGCTGCCGGTGAGGTCGAGGCGGCCGATCGAGGCGACGGTCATCTCGACCGCCAGCTTGATCGCGTTGTCGGCCCAGGCGACGCGCTGGGAGGACTGCATCTGCTCCGAGAGCTCCTCCATGCGGGCGCGGAACTCGTCGGGGTCGCCGAACAGGTTGAAGGGACTGCCCTCCATGCCTCCATGTAAGCAGACCGGCGACGGCTTCGGCACAGAGTCTCGACCCTGTGCGCGCCACCCGTGCGCGGGCGTCGCCTAGCGTCGGCCCCATGCATGGACGACGGCGGGCGGAGCGAGGATCGGCGAGCGTCGAGCAGGCCGGGCTGGCGGCGCTGGTCGCGCTGCTGTTGCTGGCGGCGATCGCCGCCGTCGCGGCGGGCGGCGAAGTCGACGCCGGCCGCGGCCTGGCGGGGGCGATCGGCAGGCGGCTGGCCTGCGGGCCGCGCCTGCCGGACGCCTGCCGCCACCATCCACTGGTCCCCGCCTACGGCTGGCCGCTGGCGCGGCTGGTGCGCGAGCTCGCCCCCGCGCCGGTCGCCCTCCCCGGCCCCTCCGGCCTGCCGCTGGTCCCGGTCGACTTCCGCCGCTGCCGGAGCGAGAGCTGCGCCGTCGCCGCCGGGCTCCACCTGACCGCCTCGAACCGGCGCACCACCGCCTTCACCGAGGTCCGCGACCGCCGCCGCTCGCGCGGCTGGGTCGAAGTCGTCTTCTGGCTCTACCGCCCCGGCCTCGGCTGGGAACGGCGCGCCCGCCGCGCCACCCAGGCCGACGTCGACGCCGCCAGCGGTACCCCGGTCCTCATCAAGGACGACCCCGCCCTGGTCCCGCTCGAGACGCTCCCCGGCCGCGACCACTACGACTTCCCCGCCGCCGAACGCCCGCCCTGGCAGTGGAACGTCCCCGGCCGCTACCCGGGCTGGTCAAGCTGAGCTCGGCGTCCCCTCTTCCTGGTCCGCTTCCTCCTGAGCCTGACGAATGAGACCGCGCCAGTCGCTCGTCCGGAAGACCAGCAGGATCGCGGCGAAGCCGAGCACGACCGACCAGGCGGCCATCGCAATCTGGGTGCCGACCGAGAAGGAGAGGACGGCGGTGCGCGAGGGCCCCTTCAGGGTCGCGACCAGCAGCGCCTGCTGGGCGCCGGCGCCACCGGGGGTGAAGGGGACGATGTTGGCGATCGCCTGCACGCTCATCACCAGCATCACGTTGCCGATCGAGCCGCCGATGCCGAAGGCTTCGAGGAAAAACCAGAAGGCGGCGAAGCGGAAGAGCCAGCCGAGCCCCTGCCAGGCCGCCACCTGGCGCAGGTAGCGACGCGGCTGGCTGAGGATGACCAGGCCCTGGCGGACCCGGGCCCAGAAGCGACGCACCCGGTGGGCGAGGAAGAAGATCGCGATCGCGATCGCCGCCAGGGTCGCCACGATCGCGATCGCCAGCGTCTTCGGGTGGCTGGCCCAGAAGGAGATCTCGAAGGCCGGCAGGTCGGGGATCCGCGGCAGCGGCGGCAGCAGCCCCTGGGTGATCGCGTAGAGCAGGACGAGCACGCCGACGCTGGTGTCGAAGACGGTCTGGACCAGGAAGGAGGAGGTCACCGCCGGGTAGGAGGAATCGGGGATCTGGCGCTTGACCAGGAAGACCTTGGTGACGTCGCCGGCGTGGGCGGGGACGATCGCGTTGATCCCGGCCCCGGCCAGGTAGGCCGCCCCCAACGGCAGGAAGGCGATCCGCTGCGCCGGGTAGGCGGCGCGGAGGACGTTGCGCCAGGCCCAGGCGCGGGACAGCTGCATCGCCAGCAGGCAGAGCAGGGCGATCCCGAACGAGGTCCAGTGGACTTCGGAGAGGTGGCGGAAGAATTCCGCGGCGCTGTTGAAGAAGCTGTTGAAGCTGGATGCGAGGTCGGCGGGCGGCATCGCAGCTACACTAGCCCGCTCGTGCCGGACACCGACACGCACACGCTGCCCCCGACGCTGCCTCCCGACCCCGCCGACAAGGCGATGTGCGACCGTGCCCGCGAGCGCTACGCGGCCGACCGCAAGAGCGGCTTCCGCCGCCGCCGCAAACGCCACGCGCAGCTGCCGAACCTGATCATCATCGGCGGCCTCAAGTGCGGCACGACCAGCATCCACCACTACCTCGGCCTGCATCCGGAGATCCAGATGTCGAAGCCGAAGGAGCTCAACTTCTTCGTCGCGGAGCTGAACTGGGATCTCGGCCTCGACTGGTACGCCAGCCGCTTCGACGACCGCTTCGAGGTGCGCGGCGAGTCATCCCCGCACTACACCAACCTGCCCCGCTTCGACGGCGTCGCCGCGCGGATCAGGCAGCACTGCCCCGACGCCCGCCTGCTCTACATGGTGCGCGACCCGATCAAGCGCATCCTCTCGCACTGGGTCCACGCCACCGGCGCCGGCTACGAGACCCGCGAGCTGGTCCCGACCCTCTCCGACCCCGACTCCTCCTACGTCAACCGCTCCAAGTACTGGCTGCAGCTGCAGCCCTACCTCGAGCGCTTCGACCGCGCCCAGATCGAGATCGTCACCCAGGAGGAGCTGCAGAACGAACGCGAGGCGACGATGCGCAGGGCCTTCGCCTTCGCCGGCGTCGACCCCGACTTCACCTCCGAGCAGTTCGGCCGCGAGTGGGAGAAGTCGGGCGCCAAGGAGGGCGACAAATACCAGTTCATGGAGAAGCTGATCAAGCTGCCGGGCTTCCGCTCCTTCGACCGCAACTTCGACCGCCTGCCGGAGCCGCTGCGCTGGCGGGTCGAGAAGCTCGTCCACGATCCGGAGAAGCCGCCGGCGCCGAAGCCGACGCTGCCCGACGACCTCTTCGAGACCCTGCGCGGCCGCTTCGCCGAGGACGTGCCGGCGCTGCAGAAGTTCGCCGGCCGTGAGTTCGCCGGCTGGCACGACTACTCCTGAGTCGCCGCGTTCGTCTTTTGTCGTCGCATATAGGACAAAAGACGAACGCACTAGGCTGCGCCGGGTGCGGCGGCTGACCCCGGACCCCGGCCCGACCACGGTCGACGAGCAGTTCCAGGCCTACCGGCCCTGGGAGGAGCCGCGCGCCGAGCGGCCGCTGGTCGCGGTCAACTTCGCCGCCACGGTCGACGGCCGGGCGACGATCGGCGGCGTCTCCGGCCCGATCGGCTCCGCGGCCGACACGACGATGCTGGCCGGCCTGCGGACCCGCTTCGACGCGGTGATGATCGGCGCCGGGACGATGCGGGCCGAGCGCTACGGCCCCCTCGCGCCGCGCCCCGAGCAGCGCCAGCGCCGCGAACGGCTCGGCCTCCCCCCCGAGCCGCTGCTGGCGATCGTCAGCGGCCGCCTCGACCTGCCCTGGGAGGCGCCGCTGTTCGCCGAGGGCGAGGGCCGGGTGCTGATCTTCACCGCCTCGGAGGCCGAGCCGCCGCCGACCGCGACCCCGCTGGAGATCGTCCGCCACCAGGGCTTCGTCGATCTCGCCGAGGCGCTGCGCCAACTGCGCCGGGAGCACGGCGTCCGCGCCCTGCTCTGCGAGGGCGGCCCCGGCCTGCACGGCGAGCTGCAGGGCGGCGGCATGGTCGACGACCTCTTCCTGACGATCGCCCCGAAGCTGACCGGCGGCGAGGCTCCGCGGATCGTCGAGGGCGAGCTGCCGGCGGTCGCCGAGCTGGAGCTGGCCTGGCTGCTGGAGCAGGAAGGCGAGCTCTTCGCCCGCTACCGCCGCCGCTGATCGCCGTTCGCGACGCTGCGCATCCGCACCATCAGCGCCGCCGACGGGGTGACCTTGCCGGTGACGTAGGTGGACAACCTCGAAGCGGAGGTGCCGACCCGCAAGGCGAAGTCGGCTCTGGAGAGGCCCGAAGCTCGCACGAGCCGGTCGATCTCGGCCGCGACCGCGTTGCGCTCCGCCGCCTCGGCGGCACTCCGGACCCGTGAGATCGCCCGGCCAAGCGCGTTTGCGACGCCGTAAGGCCGGCTGTAGGAGAGCACCTCCTCCAGCCGCCGCGCAACCGGGCCCCACGGCTCCAGCCGGATCGCGTCCGCCAACCGGCGCCAGTGCTCCAGCCCACCGCGCTCGAGGGCGGTCTGAATCGCCTCCAGCGGCCAGTCCGAGACCGGGTCGCCCGGCGCGACGTCGACGTTGCGAAAGACGAGTGCGCTCATGGGCTCACCATCCGGGCGGCGACCGCGCCCAAGACCTCGGTCACCGTGCCCCAATCGCTCCAGCGCTGCCGCAGGCGCCGGTAGGAGGAGAGCTGCTCGGTGACCGAGCGATCGGCCGGCGCCGGATCGGAAAGCTGGCGGACGAGTTGGGAGGCGACCCCGTCGCCCGCCCCGTGCTGGTCGGCGTAATAGTCGTCGATGCGCGCCAGCGTCTCGGCCGCGCGATCGAGGCCGAGGTGCTCGGAGAGGGCCGCGAGGTCGAGGTAGTCGCGGGTCTGGTTGCGGCGCACGACCAGGAACGCCTTGATCCTCAGGGTCTCCTCCAGCGTCGGCACCACGACCTCGGAACCCGACGGAAGGGTGACCTTGGCCACCTCCAAGGGGACCTTGCGGATCATCTGCCTGACTCCCGTCTCGATTCCGTCCAGGTTCCCCAGGATCACCTTCCCCGGAGTGACCCTGTTCGTGGCCCAGCCCTCGTCTTCCTCGACCGCTTCCAGCACCATCTCGAAGCGGTCGGCCAGGTCGGCGACGACATGATCGTGGTCGGTCGATTCGCGATGGTCCGCGTAGAGAATCGCGGCGGCGCCACCGACCAGGACCGCTCCCGGCACCAATCTCTGCAGATGGGCTGCCGACTCCAGCAGCGCTACAAAGCGTGGGTCCCGTCCCTGGACTTCGCTCGGTTCGTCAGCCATCGAGTTAGATTATCAGATATGATAATAGGCGCATTTACCGCCTGAGCTTCCCGCCCGGTAGCGTTCGCGGTCCAGCCCCGAGGAGAGGAACCGCAGTCATGGATTTCACCCCCAGCCCCCAGGTCGCGACGCTGCGCGAGCGCATCCTCGACTTCATGGACGCCGAGATCTACCCGACCGAGCGCGAGCTGATGGAGGCGCTCGACGACGAGGTCGGCCCCGGCGTCCCCTACCCCGGCAACCTCGCCGCGGTGCGGGAGAAGGCGCGGGCGGAGGGGCTCTGGAACCTGTTCATGCCCGACGAGCGCTTCGGTCCCGGCCTCAGCAACTGGGAGTACGGGCTGCTCTGCGAGGAGATGGGCCGCAGCCCGATGGCGGCGCCGATGGCCTTCAACTGCTCGGCTCCGGACACCGGCAACATGGAGATCCTCGCCGAGCACGGCAACGCCGAGCAGCGTGAGCGCTGGCTGGAGCCGCTGCTGGAGGGCCGGATCCGCTCCTGCTTCTCGATGACCGAGCCCGAGGTCTCCGGCTCCGACCCGACCCTGCTGCAGGCGCGGGCGGTACTCGACGGCGACGAGTGGGTGATCGACGGCCACAAGTGGTTCACCTCCGGCGCGGTCGGGGCCGAGCTGGCGATCGCGATGGTCGTCACCGACCCCGACGCCCCGCCCTACGCGCGCGCCTCGATGATCTGCGTCCCGACCGACAACCCCGGCTTCAACCTGGTGCGGCCGATCCCGGTGATGGGACACGACAAAGGGCCCGGCCACTGCGAGATCCGCTACGAAGGGTGCCGGGTGCCGGCCGACAGCCTGCTCGGCGAGCGCGGCGCCGGCTTCGCGATCGCCCAGGACCGGCTCGGGCCGGGCCGCATCCACCACTGCATGCGGGCGATCGGGACCGCCGAGCGGGCGCACGAGATGATGTGCCGCCGCGCCAACGAGCGCGTCGCCTTCGGCGGCCCGCTGGCCGACAAGCAGTTCGTCCAGGAGGCGATCGCCGCCTCGCGGATGGAGATCGACCAGGCCCGGCTGCTGACCCTCTACGCCGCCTGGAAGATGGACACCGAGGGCAAGCGCGCCGCCCGCCAGGCGATCTCGGCGATCAAGGTCGTCGCCGCCAACATGGTCATGGACGTGCTCGACCGGGCGATCCAGATCCACGGCAGCCTCGGCATGACCGACGACACCCCGCTCGCCGCCCTCTGGCGCTTCAGCCGCATGCTGCGCCTCGCCGACGGCCCCGACGAGGTCCACAAGATGGTCCTCGCCCGCCGCGAGCTAAACCGCTGGGCCAAGCGCGACGAGGCCGAGGCGAGCGGTGAGCTGACGGCGAAGCACGCGCCGCGGATGGTGTGAGCGCGACCGATCTCACGATCGAGAGCCCGGTTGACCAACGCGGGTCGTGGTACTAGCCTCGTGCGATACGTGTCTACGCCCGCGACGAGGAGGGTTCCAATGCAAGCCAGGCAAAAACGAGACTGCGACAGTCAGATTGCCTTGACGAGGATGAGCAGGGCGAAGCGATTCGGACTCGCCGCGCTAGTCGCACTCTGCGCTGGATCCTTGCTCGGAACCGCGAGCGCCCAGGCGGCGAACGTCATCGTGGGCAGCCCGCTGACGGCGACCTTCACCACCAGCGCCTGCGGGACGCCTTGCACGGTCGCCAATACCGCGTTTCCAGAGTCCGGGGCCAACGTGACCTCCCCGGTCAACGGAGTCATCGTCAATTGGCATCTGCTCAAAGGCACCGTCGCGAAGAATTACAAGCTGCGGGTGCTGACCCCCGGCGGCGGCGCGGCTTACACCGGAGCGGGCACCAGCGCCGCGGCCAGCCCAATTGCAGCCGAAAGAACGGAAACCTTTCCGACCAACCTGCCGATCAAAGCCGGGCAGACCGTCGGCATCGACCTCGAAGCGGGTGCGGCCATCGGCATCGCGACTTCGACCAGCGCCGGGTATGCGTATTGGAGCCCGCCCGCAGCAGAAGGCTCGTCGACCAACGCCACCCTCTTCCCGGGAACCCTCGAGCTCGCCTTCAACGCCGAAGTGCAGCCGGCGCCCACCATCTCCTCGGTCTCGCCCTCCTCAGGCAGCTTCAAGGGCGGCACCGGCGTCGTTATCTCGGGCACCGATTTCGCCAATGTGAAATCGGTCTCCTTCGGCTCGACGCCAGCGCAGAGCTACGGGGTTGGCTCGGCAGGCCAGATCACCGCGATCGCGCCAGCGGCCGCCGGGCCGGGCCCGGTGAACGTCTCCGTCACCACCATCGCCGGCACCACGGCCACGAGTGCAGCGAGCCAGTTCACCTACACCGCCTGCGTCGTTCCGAACCTCAAAGGCAAGAGCGTCAAGGCGAGCCGCAAAGCCCTCAGCGCAGCGGGCTGCACGCTCGGCAAAGTGCAAAAGCCCAAAAAAGGCCACAAAGGCAAGAAGGTGAAGCGACAGAAGCCGAAAGCCGGAGCGGTGCTGGCGCCGAGCAGCAAGGTGAACGTCAAGCTAGGCAAGTAACAGCCGTTCACGGCCCTCAGGCCCCCGCCGCCTCCGGCGGCGGGGGCGAGCGATAAACGGTGAGATCGCGGGGCGGTGGCGCCAAGCACACGCCGCGGATGGTGAGGCGCCGCGGGAGCCCACAGACAGCCCCCGCAGCGTCGCCCTATCGGCTACTGCAAGCAGAGCACATAGGCGATGAGGTTCAGGTTACCGCCGCTGTTGTTGGTGCCCTGCACCACCCAGCCGTTACCGACGGGGAACGTGGACTTGAGCGTCGCGGCCTGCGCCAGCGCTCCCGACCAATCGCCGCCGCCGCTGAGCATCCGCTCGGTGCCCTGGCAGACGACGTTTTCCTGAGCGGTAGTGCCCGTGGGAACGGTGGATTCGTGCGACCTGATAATGACCGTGCCGAGATCGGTCGCGGTGACTTGACCGTCCTGGATCTTGCCCGTCGTCACCGAGTTGGCGGCGAGTTTGGCGTTGGTGATCGCGCTGTCGACGATGTTGGTCGTGTTGGCCGCGTTGGCGGCCAGTTTGGGATTGGTCACTGACGCGTCGGCGAGCCGTTTGGTTTCGATCGCTTTTTCGGCGATCTTCGCCGTGGTGACCGCGTTGCTGGAGATGTTGCCCGCACCGACCGAGTTGGCGGCGAGCTTTTCGCCGGTCACGGAGCCGTTGGCGAGCTGGCCGCTGCCGACCTGTCCGGCGCCGATCTTGGTCGCGCCGATGGCGCCGTTCTTGATTTTCGCCGCCGTCACCGCGTTCTTTTTCAGCTGCTTGCTGCCGACGGTGTTCTTGCCCAGGCCTGCGGCCAGCGCGGTCGCGCCACCGAGGACCAAGAAGACGGCGATGGTCGACATCACGTTGGCATACGTGAGTCGCTTGCGGATCTGCTTCAAGAGATTCTCCTTGAGTCGTAAGAAAGTGAGGGGATGATCGAGCAGAGGGCCCGTCCCCAGTTACGGGTTTTAATGACGATCCCAGGCTGGCGGAGCTTCGTCAACTGTCGCGCTCGCTCTCCGCCCGCTCCGCCGCCTCGGCCAGCTGCACGACCACCTGGGCGAAGTGCTCAAGGCCGGGGTCGACCTTGCCGTAGCCACCGGCGGCGTAGCGGGCGTAGACGCCCTCGAGGATGATCGCCAGCTTCCAGTAGCCGAGGGCGACGAAGAAGTCGAGCTCGGCGAGGTCGCGGCCGGAGCGCTCGGTGTAGCGGCGGGCGAGCTCGTCGCGCTCGGGGAAGCCGGGGGCGAGGTTGGCCGGCTGGCCGAGGGCGATCGGCTCGCCCTCGCGCTGGGGCCAGTAGACCATCAGCAGGCCGACGTCGGCGAGCGGGTCGCCGAGCGTGCAGAGCTCCCAGTCGACGACCGCGGCGACCTCGCCGGCCGGGGTCAGGATCATGTTGTCGAGACGGTAGTCGCCGTGGACGATCGTCGCCGGCCCCTGTGCCGGGATGCGGGCGGCGAGCCGCTCGTGGACGCGGTCGACGGCGGCCAGCTCGCGCGTCTTCGACTTCTCCCACTGGCCCTGCCAGCGGTGCAGCTGGCGGGCGACGTAGTCCTCCTTGCGGCCGAGATCGCCGAGCCCGGCGGCGTCGGGGTCGACGGCGTGGATCGCGACCAGGGTGTCGACGACGCGCAGCCCGATCGCCCGCCGGTCGGCCTCGTCGGGGAAGGCCTCGGCCTCGGCGAGGCCGCGCAGGATCGGACCCTCGACGAACTCCATCACGTAGAAGGGAGCGCCGTTCACGGCGTCGTCCTGGCAGAGCCCGACCACCGGCGCCACCGGCACCGCGGTCGCCCCCAGCGCGGAGACGACCTTGTGCTCGCGGCCCATGTCGTGGGCGGAGCCGAGGCGCTTGCCGAGCGGCGGCCGCCGCAGCGCCCAGCGCCGCCCCGCCGCGTCGGCGACGCCGTAGGTCAGGTTCGAGTGGCCGCCGGAGATCCGCTCGAAGGAGAGCGGCGGCTCGGCCCCCTCGACGTTGGCCGCGAACCAGGCTTCGACGCCGGCGCGGTCGATGCCCTCCGGCGCGGCGGCGCCAGCGCCGCTGCCTGTAGCCTCGTCGCCCATCGCTGCGCAAGCATATTCACGAGGTCGCCGTCTGAACCCATCGCTTGCCAACAGGCTGAGGATCGGCTTCGCGATCTGCTTCGCGGTGCTGACCGCGATGGCGGTGATCGGCGTCGGCCGCTTCATCCAACAGCGCCAGGACTACGAGAGCGCGATCGAACGCTCCTACCAGGTGGAGATGGCGGCGCGGGTGCGCCTGGCTCGCGGCGGTGGCGAAGAAGCGGCCGCCCGCTCCGTGGTCCAGTCCCAGACCCACCACCGCGAAGAACTGCGCAGCCAGATCTCCGGCGACACCCGCGACACCGCCCTGCTCGTCGCCGCCGGGCTGATCGCCGGGCTGACCGGCGCCCTGCTGCTGTTCAGCGGCCTGATCGCCTCGATGCGGCGGCCGCTGGAGGAGCTGGTCGACGCCTCCGGGCGGCTCGCCGCCGGCGACCGCAGCGCCCGGGTCGCGGTCGGCGGCCTCTCGGAGACCGCCTCGCTTGGCGCCGCCTTCAACGAGATGGCCGACGAGCTCGAGCGCGAGGCGAGCCAGCGCGACCAGCTCGACCGGCTCAAAGACGAGTTCGTGCTGACCGCCTCGCACGAGCTGCGCAGCCCGCTGACCTCGGTCCAGGGCTTCGCCGAGCTGCTGATGCTGGAGCGCGACTCGCTGACGCCGAAGCAGGTGGAGACGGTCGAGATCATCCTCGACAACTGCCGCCACCTGGTGCGGCTGCTCAACGACCTGCTCGACCTCGCCCGCAGCGACGCCGGCCGGCTCGCGATCCGCCCCCAGCCGACCGAGCTGGGGACGCTGATCGAGGATGCGGTGCGGACGATGCGCGGCCAGACCGAGAGCGATGACCAAGCCCTGACCCAGCGGGTCGCGACGAACCTGCCCCTGGTCAACGTCGAGGCGGACAGGATTCGCCAAATACTGGTGAATTTGCTTACGAATGCTCATGACTACTCACCCGCAGGGGCGTCGATCGAGGTGTCGGCACGCGCCATCGGTGCTGAAGTGGAGGTTGCGGTGAAAGACGACGGACCAGGGATCCCCGCCGACCAGCTCGAGCACATCTTCGAGCGCTTCACCCGCGGCGACGCGGGGCTGACCCAGCGCGTTGGCGGCACCGGCCTCGGCCTGGCGATCTCGAAGTCGCTGGTCGAGCTGCATGGCGGCACGATCGAGGCCGAATCGACTCCCGGAAAGGGCTCTAACTTTCGCTTCCGCCTCCCCGCCACCGCCGCCCAGCCCGGCGCCGGGCCCGACGAGCGCGCCTCGGTGGGGACGGGCTGATGGCCAGGGTCCTCGTCGCCGACGACTCGGAGACGATCCTGCTGCTGATGCGGACCCGGCTGGAGCTGGCCGGGCACGAGGTCGAGACCGCCGCCGACGGCCAGGAGGTGACCGAGCGGCTGCGCGGCGAGGCCGCCGAGCGGCTCCCCGACCTGCTGCTGCTCGACGCGATGATGCCGCGCAAGTCCGGCATCGACGCCCTGCGCGAGCTGCGCGCCGCCGGCATCGAGACGCCGGCGCTGATCGTCAGCGCCCACCAGAGCGCGACCGACGCCGACGCCGCCCCCGACCTCGAGGTCAGCGGCTACCTGACCAAGCCGATCGACTTCGAGCGCCTGCTCGACAGCATCGCCGAGCTGACCGGCGGTTAGTCAGGGCGGGCGCGTTCGATTCGGTGAAGACTTACTGGGGCTATGGCAACAGCAATTCTTCACGCGCCTGACGACGCAGAGCCACTCAGACCGCGCTCGTGCGGTGAAGCGCCCGGCGACGAGAGTCGACCAGAGCGTCCCCGACACCCGAGGGAGGGGACGAAGGTCGGGCGCCCTTGCCAACCGCTTCGGCGACAGAGGACCACTCGGACCTGCGGAGACGACGGGCGATCCCTCGATTCATTCGATGGGGCCAGAGCGGGCCTCCGTAGACGAATCCCGTGTGAGCCTGGACCAGCGTGGCACCGGAGAGGATTCGCTGCCATGCATCCTCAGCGGTCTCGATTCCCCCAACCGAGATCAGAGGGAGACCCTGCACCCGAGCGTGCAGAAGCTCGAGGACTTCGAGTGCACGCGCTTTCAGCGGCTCTCCTGAGATGCCGCCTTTATGCCCGCGGGTTGCAATCTCGCCCTGACTGTTGGAGGCGACGCTCAGATCCACCGTGGTGTTGACCGCGATGATGCCGTCGAGCTCGATGCGAACCGCCATTTCGGCGATTCCCTCTATCTCCTGATTTGAGAGGTCAGGACCCAGCTTGATCAAGAGAGGCACCGAGCGGGCCGCTTTCCCGAACTCCTCGCGAACGCCTTCAACGAGCTCGGTGAGGCGATCCACGGTTTGCATCTGCGTCAGGCCAGGGGTATTGGGGGAGCTGACGTTGAGGGCGATGTAATCCGCCAGGTGTACAAGCTCTCGTACTGACTCTCTGTAGTCCGCAACCGCGTCGTCCAAGTCAACAATCTTGCTCTTGCCGACGTTGACGCCGACCACTCCTTTGCCGCGCCTTCGAGACAGGCGCCGGGCCGCAGCCTTAGCGCCCTCGTTGGGAAAGCCCATCCCGTTCATCAAAGCCCGATCGCGGGGTAGCCGCGAAACGCGCGGCTTTGGGTTGCCGGCTTGTCCTCGCGCGGTGATGGTTCCGACCTCCACGGCACCAAAACCCAGTGACATCAGCGAATCGAAGGCAACCGCGTCCTTGTCGACCCCCGCCGCCACCCCCAAGGGACTGCGGAAGTCAAGGCCGAGAGCGCGTATCCGAAGACCCTCAGCCCGAGGACGCAGCAGCCAGTCAGAAAGCGTCAGGGCACCTGGAATGACGGCAAGGACTCGGAGTGCGCGGATCGCTAAAGCGTGAGCGCTCTCGGAATCAAGGCGCTGCAGAACCAGCTTGAAGAAGAGCCTGTAGATCAACAGATGGGCCCGCCACTGGAGAAGTCAGCCATCGTAGAGCGAATCAGGGCAGAAGATGGCATTCCCATGCGAAGAAACGATAGTCGCATGAGCGGCGCAAGAGCGAGAGACAGGGCCGAGAGACAAGCGGCAGGCGTCTCAGCAACGCTCAGCTCTTGGCTATCTCTAGCCGGATCTCTTTGCCCTTGAGCTTGGTCCCGTCGAGGAACTCGACCGCGCGCTCGGCCTGGTCGGGGTCGACCTCGACGAAGGAGAAGCGGTGCAGGACGCGGACGTCGTGGATCGCCTCCTCCGGCAGGACCGCGCCCTCGCGCAGGGCCCAGCGCAGGTCCTCCTCCTCGATCCCGCTGCGCTCGCCGCGGTTGACGAAGAGCTTGACGCTGTCGCTCTTCTCGTCCTTCTGCTCCTTCTCCTCCCCGGTGGGCCTGTCCCCGGCGGCCTCCTCCTTGGCGGGCTCCTCTTTCTTCGTCCGCTCGCGGCGGCGCGGGCGCGGCGCGTGCTCAAGCCGCTCCTCGGGGGTCTCCCACTCGCCGATCGAGGTCTTGACGTCGCGCTCGATGCGGTCGATCTCCTCGCGCTGGGCGGGGGTGACGAAGGTGATCGCGCGGCCGGTGCGGCCGACCCGGCCGGTGCGGCCGATGCGGTGGACGTAGACCTCGGAGGAGTTGGGGACGTCGTAGTTGATGACGTGGGTGACGTGCTCGATGTCGAGCCCGCGGGCGGCGATGTCGGTCGCCACCAGCAGCCGCACGCGATGGTCCTTGAAGGCGATCATCACCCCGTCGCGGACCCCCTGGCTGAGGTCGCCGTGCAGCGCCTTGACGTCGAGGCCTTTGTCCTTCAGCGTCTTCTCCAGCTTCGAGGCGCCGATCTTGGTGCGGGTGAAGATGATCGCCTGCTCCGGCTCTTCGGTCTTCAGCAGCTCGACCAGGCGCGCCGCCTTGTCTTTGGCGGGGACCTCGATGTAGGCCTGCTGGATCGCGTCGACGGTCAGCGTCTTCGGGGTGATCCGGATCGTCGTCGGGTCGTACATGTGGCCCTCGGCGAGCTTCTGGATCGGCGGCGGCATCGTCGCCGAGAAGAGCGCCGTCTGGCGCCCGCTCGGGCACATCCGGAGGATTTTCTCGACGTCCTCGATGAAGCCGAGGTCGAGCATCTCGTCGGCCTCGTCGAGGACGACGTAGCGGGCCGCAGTGAGGACCAGCGAGCGCCGCGACATCAGGTCCTTCATGCGGCCGACGGTGGCGACGACGACGTGGGCGCCGGAGCGCAGCTGCGACTGCTGCGAGCGGATCGGGGCGCCGCCGAAGACGGCGACGATCTCGATGTCGAGGTGCTCGGCGTAGGAGCGCAGCGCCTGGGTGACCTGGATGCAGAGCTCGCGGGTCGGGGTGAGGACGACCGCCTGCACCTCGTCGTTGTCGGGATCGAGGTACTGCAGCAGCGGCAGCCCGAAGGCAGCGGTCTTGCCGGTCCCGGTCTGGGCCTGGCCGATCACGTCGTGGCCGCCAAGCAGCTCCGGGATCGCCTGCTCCTGGATCGGCGTCGGGTCCTCGTAGCCGAGCTCGTCGAGCGCCTGCTGGATCGGCGCCGAGAGCCCGAGGTCGTGGAAGGGGGTGCTCACTTCGAGGGGTCCAGGAGGAGCTTGCCGGCGCTGCGGCGGGCGATCAGGTCCTCGTGGGCGCGCGCCGCCTCGGAGAGCGGGTAGACGTCGCCGACGGTGACCTCGAGCTCGCCGCCGGCGACGGCGCCGAGCAGCTCGCCGATCATCGGCACGGCGAGGTCGCGGCGGGCCAGCAGGTGCAGCAGCCAGAAGCCGATCACGGCCTTGGAGCCGCGCAGCAGGGCGGCGGTGGAAACCTCGCGCTGCTCGCGCGAGGCGATCCCGAAGACGACCATCCGCCCCAGCGGCGCCAGCACCTCGAGCTCGGCGTCGAAGGCGTCGCCGCCGCTCATGTGCAGGACCGCGTCGACGCGCTCGCCGCCGTTGGCCTCGCGGATCGCGGCACCGAGGTCCTCGGCGCGGGAGTCGACGCAGACGTCCGCCCCGAGCCCGGCGACCAGCTCCCGCTTCTCGGCGCTGGAGGCGAGCCCGATCACCTTCGCCCCGGCCCGCTTGGCGATCTGCACCGCCAGGGTGCCGGTGCCGCCGGCGGCGGCCTCGACGACGATCGTCTCGCCGGCCTCGATCCGGGCGCAGCGCTGGACCAGCGCCATCGCGGTCAGCCCCTGCAGCAGCATCGCCGCCGCCTGGTCGTCGTCGACCTGGTCGGGGATCGGGATCAGCAGCGCCTCGGGGACGACGACCTTCTCGGCGTAGCCGCCGCTGCCGACGAGGGCGGCGACGCGGCGCCCGTCGGGCGTGCGACCGCTGACCTCGGCGCCGGGGATCAGCGGCAGCTGCTGCTCGGCCAGGTAGTCGTTGCGGGTGGCGTGGGTATCGGCGAAGTTGATGCCGCTGCGGGCGACTTCGACGACGACCTCGCCCTCACCCGGCTCGGGATCGGGCAGGTCGACGACGCGCAGCACCTCCGGCCCGCCGAACTCCTCGATTTGGATCGCCTTCATAAGAGAGTGCCGCTAGAGGCGCGGGGCCACGAAGAGGCGCCGTTTGGAGAAGATGGCTTCCGGCGTGCAGCCACACGATGCGTAGCGAAGTTCATAGGTGTGGTGTCCAGGAGTGGTCTGGAAAAGCACTCCGGCGGGTGGGGAATCGGTGCCGCAGAAAGCGCCAAGGTCGGAGCCAGGGGTTGCGAGAGTGATCCCTTCGGGAATGAAAGAGGCGAGCAGTCCTCTCCCTTCTTCGCCGGGTCCGCAATGGGGAGTCTGGCCTGGAACCAGCTGACCGTCCTCGAACAGGCCCACGCCACCGTTTTCTTCGAACGTAACCTGGGCCCAAACTTCGATCAATCCGGACGGGGGAACGTTGACCGAGACGCTCGGACCGCCAGGCAGCTGCACATAGCTTCTCGATTCGGTGCTGACAGTTCCCGCCGCGAAGCCTGACTGGATCCGAGTCGAGTCGAGCGCCGCCTGAGTCGTCGCTGCAGCGCTCTTCGCTTCGTTCGCCGTGTTCGTCGCCGCCTGCGCGGTCCGCACCGCGACCCGCGACTGGCTCTTCGCTGAGCGCGCGGTCAGCAGCGCCAGGCGGGCCTTGGCGAGGGCCCGCACCGCGAGGTCGCCGGAGACGGTCGGCGTCACAGAGCTGCTGGCACCCAGCGCCGGCACCGCGACGGCGACCGCCAGGAGGGCGCCGAGGCAGGGGATCAGCAGCTTGCGATTCATCCTGGCGATCCTACGGATACTGTTCGCCGCATGTCGTTGACCGTGGTCGGCTCGATCGCCTTCGATGCCGTCAAAACGCCGTTCGGGGAGCGCCAGCGCATGCTCGGCGGCGCCGCTGTGCACTTCTCGCTCGCCGCCAGCTTCTTCACCGAGGTGCGGCCGGTGGGGCCGGTCGGCGACGACTTCGGCGCCGAGCAGTTCGCGGTCCTCGAGAATCGCGGCATCCTCACCGACGACGTCGAGCGGGTCGCCGGCGGTCGCTCCTTCTTCTGGCGCGGCCACTACGAGTACGACCTCAACGTCGCCCACACCGACGACACCCAGCTCGGCGTCTTCGGCGAGTTCGAGCCGAAGCTCTCGGCCGCCGCCCAGGCCGCCGACACCCTCTTCCTCGCCAACATCCAGCCGGACCTGCAGCGCCAGGTCCGCGCCCAGTGCGACGGCGCCGGCTTCAGCGGCCTCGACTCGATGAACCTCTGGATCGAGACCGCCCGCGACTCGCTGCTGGCGGCGATCGCCGAGGTCGAGTGCCTGGTCGTCAACGACGCCGAGATCCGCCAGCTAACCGGCGAGTCCAACCTCGCCCGCGCCGCCCGCGCGGTGATGGACCGCGGCCCCCGCGCCGTCGTCGCCAAGCAGGGCGAGTACGGGGCGGCGCTGTTCACCGAGTCGGGCTTCTTCGCCCTGCCGGGCTTCCCGCTGGAGGACGTGCGCGACCCGACCGGCGCCGGCGACAGCTTCGCCGGCGGCTTCTTCGGCTACCTCGACGGCCTCGGCGCCGGCGCCGAGCTCGGCGACGCCGAGCTGCGGCGGGCGATGGGCTACGGCACCGTGCTCGCCTCCTTCAACGTCGAGGAGTTCGGCACCGAGCGCGTCTCCCGCCTCAGCCGCGAGGAGATCGACGAGCGCTTCGAGGCGCTGCGGGCGATGACCCAGTTCGACGGCGTCGCCGCCCCCTGAGCCCGCGACAGGCTGGTAACAGCCGGCCAGTCCGAACTGACAGAATGAGCGCCGCATGAGCTCCGAGTCGCTGACCGTCACCGACAACCGCACCGGCAAGACCTACGAGCTGCCGATCGAGGACGGGACCGTGCGCGGCCTCGACCTGCGCCAGATCAAGGTCGCCGAGGACGACTTCGGGTTGATGTCCTACGACCCGGCCTTCACCAACACCGCCTCCTGCCGCTCCGCGGTCACCTACATCGACGGCGCCGCCGGCATCCTCGAACACCGCGGCTACTCGATCGAGCAGCTCTGCGAGCGCTCCAGCTTCCTCGAGACCGCCTACCTGCTGATCTTCGGCGAGCTGCCGACCGGGCCCCAGCTCGACCGCTGGGTCTTCGACATCACCCACCACACCTACGTCCACGAGGACCTCAAGCAGTTCTTCGAGGGCTTCCGCTACGACGCCCACCCGATGGGGATGGTGCTGGCCGGCGTCGGCGCCCTCTCGACCTTCTACCCAGACGCGAAGCAGATCTCCGACCCCGAAGAGCGCTACATGGCCGCGGTGCGGCTGATCGCCAAGGTGCCGACCCTGGCCGCCTTCTCCTACCGGCACAACATGGGCCTTCCCTACGTCTACCCGGACAACGAACTCAACTTCGCCGAGAACTTCCTCTCGATGATGTTCAAGAAGACCGAAGACAAGCACGTGCCGAAGCCGAGCCTCTCGAAGGCGCTCGACGTGCTCTTCATCCTCCACGCCGACCACGAACAGAACTGCTCGACCAACGCCGTGCGCGGCGTCGGCTCCTCCGACGTCGACCCCTACTCGGCGGTCGCGGCCGGGGTCGCGGCGCTCTACGGGCCGCTGCACGGCGGCGCCAACGAGGCGGTGCTGCGCATGCTGCGGCGGATCGAGTCGGTCGACAACATCCCCGACTTCCTCGCCCGGGTCAAAGACCGCGAGGAGAAACTGATGGGCTTCGGCCACCGCGTCTACAAAAACTACGACCCGCGGGCGCGGATCATCCAGCAGCACATGGACGAGGTCTTCGCGGCGACCGAGTACAACCCGCTGGTCGAGATCGCCCAGGAGCTGGAGAAACAGGCCCTCGCCGACGACTTCTTCACCTCGCGCAAGCTCTACCCCAACGTCGACTTCTACTCGGGGATCATCTACGAGGCGATGGACATCCCGACCAACATGTTCACCGTCCTCTTCACCATCCCCCGCACCGCCGGCTGGGTCGCCCAGTGGATGGAGATGCAGGAAGACCCGGAGAAGAAAATCGCCCGCCCCCGCCAGATCTATACCGGCCAGCGCGAGCGCACCTACGTCGCCCTCGACGACCGCGAGGGCCCCGAGAAAATCGTCGGCCCCCCGGCGCGGCGCCCGAAACGGCCCCGGCGCGGCGCCTGAGCGGCGTCAGACCTCAGGCGGTACCGGAAAACTCGACGCTGTTGGGTGAAGTCAGCCCGTCGATCGCGCGGGCTGACGCGGCTTGATCTCGAAGTGGCTGGCGCCCTCGATCGACTTGCCGAGGTCCGCCTGCGCCTGCGGAGCCAGCGCCTAGCTGGCGGACGATGCCGCCGCTCCAGCCGTCGGCCAGCGCCACCACCGAGCGCGGCAGGAGGACCGAGGGTGGATGTCGCGTTGAAGGGATGGTTGGGATGGATATCGAAGCCAGAAGCAAAACCAATCCCCGATACCCAGGGCGTACCAAAGCTCCCACTAGAGTGGATAGGAGATGGCTGCGTCGTCCCTGCCTCCTTCCAAACCTCTCTTCCCGCGCCTCAAGGGCGGCCCGCACAGGATGCCCCCCGAGCAGGTCGCCCAGCACCAGAAGGCGCGGCTCGAGCTGGCGATGGTCGAGGCGGTGGCCAGGCACGGCTTCGAAGGAACGACGATCAAGGAGCTGGTCGGGCTGGCGGGGGTCTCGAAGTCGACCTTCTACCAGCACTTCGAGGGCAAGGAGGACTGCTTCCTGGCGACCTTCGACGAGGTGATCCGCCAGGTGACCGAGCAGGTCAGCGCCGCCTACCGGCAGCCGGGCGACTTCCGGGAGCGGCTGCTGGCGGCGCTGGCGACCTTCATGGACCTGGCGAAGGAGGAGCCCGGCGCCGCCCGGTTGGCCGCGGTCGACTCGCTCACCCTCGGCAGCGCCGGGGTTGCGCACCGCGAGCGCGGCACCCAGGCCTTCGAGGCGATGATCCGCCAGAGCTTCGACCACTCGCCCAGCCCGGTCGAGGTCTCCGACACGGTCGTGCGGGCGATCGTCGCCGGAGTCCGCGGCTCCGTCTACCGGCGCCTGCGCGCCGGCCGCGCCGACGAGCTGCCGGGGCTGACCGAAACCCTGGTCGACTGGGCGCTGAGCTACCAGCGGCCGCCCAGCGCCGCCCTGCAGCGGACGATGGAGGTGGCGCGGCGGCCCCTGCCGCCGCGCGACGCGGCCGCGGCGGGCGAGGGCGAGAAGGGCATCCCCTGGGAGGAGTCCCCCGCCAGCCCGCGCAGCCGCCGGGAGCTGGGCCAGCGGGAGCGGATGATCAGAGCCGCCGCCCAGGTGGTGGTCAAGGAAGGCTATGCGGCGCTCAGCATCCCGGCGATCTCGGCTACAGCGGGGGTCTCCAACGCCACCTTCTACGAGCACTTCGAGGACACTCGCGACGCCCTCCTCGCCGCCTTCGACGAGATCGCGACCGGCGTCCTGAGCTTCGTCGGCGCGGCGTTCGCCGCCGAGGGCAGCCGGCCCGAGGCGATCGGCGCCGGCGCTCGCGCCCTGACCGAGTACTTCGCCGCGCACGAGCTCTTCGCCCGTCTCTCCTTCTTCGAGCTGCCCGCCGCCGGCCCGATCGCGCTCGACCAGGCCGACCGGGTCCTCGACAGCTTCGGCGCCTTCCTGCGCCCGGGGACGATCCCGCCCGCCTTCGCCGGCTCGGTGCCGGAGGAGCTCATGATCGCGATCCCGAGCGGGATCTGGGCCACGATCCAGCACGAGATCGTCAGCGTCGGCCACCGCTCGCTGCCGGACCTGGCCCCCGAGATCGTCCGCGTCGCCGCCTCCCCCTTCGACGTCGCCTGAGGGCGTTTGCTCAGGGGGCCCAGGCGACCTGGCGTGCCTCGGCCTCACCCAGGTACGGGGTGAGGAGCAGCTCTAGCAGCTGCGGTTCGAGGGCGACAAGGGCGGCCGGATCCTCGGCGAGCAGGCAGCTGCAGATGATCGAGGCGACGCCGCCGATCAGGACCCGCTCGGTGGTCTCCGGCAGCGCCGCCGCGCGGGGGTAGCGGCGGCGGCCGTCGCGCAGCAGGAAGGCGAACCGCTCGAGGGCCGTGAACTGGCGGTCGGCGGCGGCGGCGCTGGCGGCGGCGGCTTCGATCGCGCAAGCGCGCGCCAGGGTGCTGACTTCGGCCAGGAAGGCGATCGCCCCGCGCAGGCCCGCGCGCACCTTCGCCGGCCAATCCGCCGGCACCTGGCAGGCGGCGACGATCTCCAGCCAGAGCTCGTTGAGGAAGACGTCCTGGGCGGCGACCATCCCCTGCTCTTTGCTGCTGAAGTGCGCCCCCACCCGATCGGGCGCGAGGCCGGCGTCACGGGCGACCTGCTCGACCGTGAGGTTGCGGTAGCCACGCTCGGCCGCGGCCCGGGTGAACGCCGAGACCAGGCGCTCGCGCTCGGCGTCCGCCTCCTTCAATTCCGGATATGCCCAACCGGGTTCGCCGCCTGCCACGGGGCGGCGAGCTTACTCATGAACGGCGCCTTACGTCAAGTCTGGTACATGAGGTTGGACAGCAACTTCCCTAGCCTTGGCGCCGTGTCCCGCCTCAACTGGAAGCTGACCGTGCGCAGGGGCGCCGAGGTCGAGCAGCGCGGCTTCGGCGACCTCGGCGAGGCGGTGGCGGCGATGCGCGAGCGGGCGCTGGAGATTCGCGCCGACGCGCCGCCGAAGACGGCGGTGCTGGGGACCTACACGCCGGCCGACCAGGTCCGCGCCCGCCTGCAGCTGAGCGGCCGCGGCCTGCTGCACAAGCCGGTCGCCGGCATCGACGTCCGCGGCGACGGCAGCTTCGTCCCCTTCCGCGGCGGCGTCGGCCGCGAGGAGCTCGACCCCAGCCGCCACGAGACGCCGTTCGACCTGGTGCGCGAGACTCTGGAAGCGGAGCAACCATGACCGAGGCCAGCACCGAGATCCCCAAGGGCAGCTACGCCGCCGGCGAGCGGGTGAAGCTGCCGGCCGGCGCCGAAGCGCCGTTCACGGTCTTCATCAACGGGGTCGAGCAGAGCGAGGGCGCCGACTACGACGTCGAGGGCGGCGAGATCGCCTTCACCCGCCCGATCGTCAAGGAGAAGATGGGCACCGGCCGCTGGCTGGCGATGTACCTGGGCCTGTTCGGCACCTATCGCAAGGACGAGACCGTCGACCTCCAGTTCAGCCGCAACGGCAAGGTGCAGCTGCTCTCCGACCTCCCCGTCGTGCCATATCCCGAGAGCCAGTGAACCTCGGCTTCCTCCTGCTCGCCGACCACAGCGAGGCCGTCAACGGCAAGCTCTACCTCAACGGCGGCGGCTGGAACGTCCTGCGGCTGCCGGAGCTGCCGCACGAGTGGGCCTTCCACATCTCGCTCGGCATCGACATCGCCTGGCACGAGACCGACCAGTCGCACGAGCTCTTCGTCTCGATCCAGGACCCGGACGGGATCGAACTCGGCGAGGGCCTGACCGCCAACTTCGAGACCGGCCGCCCGGAGGGCATGCCGCCCGGCCAGGAGCAGCGCCTGGTGATGTCGATCGGCGCCAGCGCCAACTTCGAGACCTCTGGCCCCCACGCCGCTGTCGTCCAGGTCGACGGCCAGGAGCTGGGCCGGGCGCGCTTCTACCTGATGGAGGGAGGCGGTCCCGAGCAGGAGCTGCTCTGAGCCGCTCCGCAGCTGGCTCCGCGCCTAGTTGAAGACGTAGAGCAGCAGGAAGGCGACCAGGGCGAAGCAGGCGCCGGCGGCCTGGATGCCGCGGTCGCCGGCGACGATCGCCGCCATCGAGCGGTCGTCGTTGCGGTCGTAGATCAGGTACAGGTAGCGGAAGATCCCGTAGACCACGGGCGGGATCGTCAGCATCATCTGGCTGCCGATCTGAGGCGAGTTGACGGTGTAGATCGCGTAGCTGAGCACGGTGCCGGTGGTGACCAAGGAGACCATCTGGTCGAGGAAGGGCAGCGAGTAGTGCTCCAGCACCGGCCGCGTCGAGGTGCCCTCGTGCAGCTCGGAGACCGCCTCCTGGCGGCGCTTGGTGAAGCCGAGGAAGGCGGCGAGCATGCCGGTGCAGAGGATCAGCCACTCGGAGGCATGGGCTTCGACGGCGCTGGCGCCGGCGGCGACGCGGAGGATGAAGAGGCCGGCCAGGGTCATCACGTCGATGATCACGACCTGCTTGAGGCCGAGGCTGTAGGCCATCTGGGCGACGCCGTAGCCGACCACCATCAGGCCGACCTGCCAGTTGACGGTGGCGAAGGCGATCGCGATCGCGATCGCGGCGAGGGCGGGGGCGATCGCCTTCGCGGTCCCCTCCGAGAGCTCGCCCGCGGCCAGCGGCCGGAAGCGCTTCTTCGGGTGCTTGCGGTCGAGCTCGACGTCGATCAGGTCGTTGACGAAGTAGCCGGCGCTGGAGATCAGGCAGAAGGCGATGAAGGTGAGCACCGCCTCGAGCACGTCGTGGGACTGGTTGAACTTGCCGGAGAACAGCAGCCCGGCGAACACGAAGACGTTTTTGATCCACTCCTTCGGCCGGCCGGTCTTGATCGCTGCCCGCAGCGGCGAGCGCCGCGGCACCACCTGCTCGGCAGCCGCGGCGGCTGGCCCGGGCTCAGAGGGCACGGCCGGTTGTTCCGAAGTGATCGTTTCCGTCATGAGAGGGCTGGTGGCAACTGGACGAACGCGGGCCAGCCGGAGATATCGAGTCGCGACAGGGTAGCGCCGGTCGCCCCTATTCCCCGTCTCGGGCCGCCCCTGCAAGCCGTTGCGTTCGTCCTTTGTCGTGTTATGTAGGACAAAGGGCGAACGCTCAGGGGCGCGGCGGCAGCCTGATCGTGAACTGGGCGCCGCCGTCGGGGAGGTTCTCGACGCTGGCGCTGCCGCCCATCGCCTCGGTCAGCTCGCGGACGATCGCCAGGCCGAGGCCGGCGCCCTCGGGCGAGCCGTGGCCGGCGGCGGCGCGGAGGTGGAAGCGCTCGAAGGCGCGCGGGATCTCCTCCGCCGGGATGCCGGGGCCGCGGTCGGCGACGCGGACCTCCCCGGGGGCGACCGCGATCGTGACCGCGGCGCCACGGGGGCTGACCCGGATCGCGTTGTCGAGCAGATTGGAGACGACCTGCAGGGCGCGGCCGTGGTCGGCGCTGGCCGGCGCCGCTCCGCCCTGCACGCGGACCTCGACCCCGGCCTCATGGGCGCGCGGTCGCAGCCGTTCCTCGGCCTCGCGGGCGACCGCCGCCAGGTCGACCGGCTCGCGCTCGACCTCCAGCACCCCCTGCCGCAGCCGCGCCAGCGCCAGCAGGTCGCCGACCAGCCGCTCCAGCCGCGCCGCCTCGCGGCCTACCACCGCCGCCGCCTGGCGCGGCTCAACGGTGCCGTCCTCGATCCCCTCGGCGTAGCCGCGGATCGAGGTCAGCGGCGTGCGCAGGTCGTGGGAGACCGAGAGCAGCACCGCCCGCTCGGCGTCGCGGGCCAGCGCCAGCTGCTCCGCCATCCCGTTGAAGGCGACGGCCAGCTCGTCGAGCTCCTCGGTGCCACCGCGCGGCACCGGCTGCGGGCGGCGCCCCGCCGCCAGCTCGCCGGCCGCCTGGCCGAGCCGCCGCAGCGGCTGCGTCAGCCGCCGCGCCAGCAACGCCGCCGCGGCGGCGGCGAGCAGCGCCGCGGCGCCGCTGGCGATCAGCAGGGCCGAGAGGTAGCGGCGGAAGTCGTCGCCGGAGACGACGTCCGGGCGGGTGACCAGGACCACCGAGCGGCCGGCGCGGCGGGCCGCGTAGATCTGACTGCGGCCATCGATCTCGGCGCTACCGTCGGCGGCGCCGGTCTGGCGCAGCTGCGCGGCGGCGCCCGCCGGCAGCTCACGGGCGGCGGCACTCAGGCTCAGCACCGCGACCGGCTGCGGCCCCTGCGCCGGCGCCGCGGGCAGCCCGCCGGGGGGTCGCGCGGCGCCTGGGGGACCGCGTTGGCCGGAGGGGACAGCGCCCGGAGGAGGCGGCGGCGCACCAGGCGGGGCGCCGCGAGCGGCCCCGGCCGGGGGCAGCCCAGCTCGACCTCCCAGGCGCCGGGCGCTCGCCGGGCGCAGCCGCGCGACCTGCGCCGCCACCGCTTCGGCCTGGCCCTCGACGTCGTTGCGGATCGTCTCCCGCACGGCGCTCTTGGTCAGCACCACCCCCAGCGCCAGCGAGGCGCCGACGGCGATCAGCACCGTGCCGAGGATGGCGACGAAGAGCCGCGTCCGCAGCGAGCGCATCAGGGCGAGACCTTGTAGCCGGCTCCCCGCACCGTCTCGACGAACTCGGGGCGGCCGAGCTTGCCCCGCAGCTGGGCGACGTGGACGTCGACGGTGCGGGTGCCGCCGGCGAACTCGCCCTGCCAGACCAGCTCCAGCAGGCGGTCGCGGCTGAGCACCACGCCCGGATGGGCGAGCAGCGCCGCCAGCAGGTCGAACTCGCGCGAGGTCAGCTCGACCGGCTTGCCGGCGACGGTGACCGTGCGCGCGGCGCGGTCGAGGGCGACGTCGCCGAGGGCGAGGGCGGCGGCGTCGACCGCACCCGCCCCGGCGGCGCCGGCGCGGCGCAGGATCGCCTTCACCCGCGCCACCAGCTCGCGCGGGGAGAACGGCTTGGTGACGTAGTCGTCGGCCCCCGCTTCCAGCCCGGCGACCCGGTCGACCTCCTCGTCGCGGGCGCTGAGGATCAGGATCGGGACGCCGGTCCGGGAGCGCAGGCGGCGGCAGACCTCGAAGCCGTCGATGCCGGGGAGCCCGATGTCGAGCACCACCAGCCGCACCGGGTGCCGGCTCAGCTCTTCGAGCGCCTGCTCGCCGCTGCGCGCCCAGACCACGTCGAAGCCATCCCGCCGCAGGTAGGCGCGCACCAGCTCGGCGATCGCCTGCTCGTCCTCGACGACGAGGATGGCTCCCTTCATCGGCCTAGCTTCTCATTCGCTGCCGCCGGGACCCGAGCCGCCCGGAGGGGGTGGAAGCTGGCCGCCCTGGCCACCACCCTGCGGGGGACCGCCCTGCTGGCCGGAGCCGCCCTGCTGGCCTTTCTTCGGCAGCACGATGATCGTCTTGGCGCTGCCGCCTTCGGGTGCGCAGACCAGGACCTGCTGGCCGGCCGAGAGCTCGGCGACCTTCGTTTCCGTCCCCGGCTTGCCCATCACCTGGGTGCTGTCGTCGACCGGGATCGTGACTTCGCTGCCGTCGTTCTCGGAGAGCGTGATCGAGCTGTCGCTGACCGTCACGATCTTGCCCTGGTCGACCCTGATCGTCTGCTCCTGCCCGTTTTTCTGGACGTGGAACTGAGCGTAGGTCAGGCCCTGCGTCGGCAGTGGGAGCGGCGGCGGGCCGGCCGGGTGGCCGGAGCCCTGGTTGCCCTGGGAGCCGCTCCCCGGGTCGTTCTGCGCGGCGGCGACGCCGCCGATCGCCAGCGCCGCGGCGACGCCGATCATCGCCACCGCCTGGAATTTGTTGCGAGCCGATTGGAACATCGGGAACCTCCTGGTAGGGATCCAACTGTCAGCCCGATCCTGGTTCGCACGGGTTCGAGGCCGGTCAGGCCCGTGTAAGGAGTGTGTAAGCCGTCAGGGATCGAGGAGGACGCCGGGGTTGAGAACGGCGGCGGGGTCGAGCTCGGCCTTGGCGGCGCGCAGGGCGGCGGTGAAAGGGGCGGGGCGCTGGCGGTCATACCAGGGGCGGTGGTCGCGGCCGACCGCGTGGTGGTGGGTGATCGTGCCGCCGGCCTCGAGCAGCGCCGCGGAGACCGCGGCCTTGATCTCGTCCCACTGCGCCACCTCGCCGCCGCGGACCGCCGGCGCCAGCACCGTGAAGTAGGGCGCCGGCCCGTCCGGGTAGACGTGGGTGAAACGGCAGCTCACCCGTGGTGCCCCGACGCCCTCGGCCGGAGCGCCGGTGACCTCTGCCACCGCCCGCCGCGCCGTCTCCATCACGCTGGCATGGAGCTCCTCGAAGCGGTCCCAGGTGACCGCCGTCTCGAAGGTCTCCGAGAGCACCCCGCAGGCAACGAAGGTGTCGCGCAGGTAGGGCGCCAGCAGGAACGCCCCACGCCAGGCGCCGATCGCGTCCCCCTCCGCTCCGCCCCCTGCCTCGGTTCGCGCCTCGCCCGGGGTGCCGCCATGTTCGCGGGCGATCTCCAGCGCCGCCTCGAGCCAGGCCTCGACCGGGCGCTCGGCGGACTCGAAGCCGAGGATCAGCAGGCTGGCCTCACCGCTGCCGGCGCCGGTCAGCTCCGCCTCGGAGGCGTCGAGCAGGCGGCAGTTGGCGGGATTCAGGCCGGACTGGGAGAGCGCCCGCACAGCGGCCGCGGCGGCGAGGAAGTCGCCGAACTCGACCCCGCAGGAGGCCTTGAACTCGGGCCGCGGTCGCACCCGCACCCAGGCCTCGGAGATCGCGCCGAGGATCCCCTCCGAGCCGGCCAGCAGCCGGTCCGGCGAGGGTCCGGCGCCGGACCCGGGCAACCGCCGGCTCTCCCAGGTGCCGCGCGGGGTAATCGCCCGCACCGACTCGACCAGGTCCTCGATATGGGTGAGGCCGGTGGCGAAGTGGCCGCCGGCCCTGGTCGCGATCCAGCCGCCGAGGGTCGCGTACTCGAAGGACTGCGGGAAGTGGCGCAGGGTGAGGCCGTGCTCGCGCAGCTGCTGCTCCAGCCGCGGCCCGGTCGCCCCGGCCTCGATCCGCGCCGCCAGCGAGACCGGGTCGACCTCGAGCACGCGGTCGAGCCGGCGCAGGTCCATCGTCACCGCCGGCCGCTCGCCGAGCCGCGGCTCGACCCCGCCGACGACGCTGGTGCCGCCGCCGAACGGGATCACCGCCGCCCCCTCGGCCTCGGCCCAGCTCAGCACCGTCTCGATCTCCGACTCGTCGCGGGGGAAAGCGACCAGGTCTGGCGGGTTCTCGAATTCCCCCCGGAACCCCCGCACCACGTCCCGGTAGGCCTTCCCCAGCCCATGCGACACCCGCTCGTAGCGCCCGTCCGAGAAGAGGTCGCCGAAGCCGCTTGGCCGCTTCAACCTCGCCTCGCGCAGCTTCACATCCTCCAGCGGCAGCGGCTTCTCGACCTCCCCCCCGAACCCGAACCGCGCCCTGATCCCTTCCGCCGCCTCCCGCAGCTGTGTGGCAGTAGGCGCCTGGTCCTCGTACCCCCACCCCCAGTGCTTGAGCCGCCGCTCGGTCATCTAGAGCCGGTCCGGCTGGACCGCGGCGCTACCAGTGGACGCCTTTCATCAGGTGCGCGAAGGCAACCGCCTCGGTCGACGGCGCCTTGTCGCGCGCCTCCTCGCCTTTGCCTTTGGCCGCCTGCGAGTCGGGGAAGAGCTTGTAGGCGGTGTTGAGGATCGAGTCGCTGGCCTTGGGCGCGACCGCGTAGAGCAGCTCGCCGAAGTTGCCGAGTTTGGTCGCCACCTTCTTCGGCCTGTTGACCATCGCCTTGGCGATCATCTCCGCCGCCTCCTCCGGCGTGATCGCCGGGAACATGTCGTACATCCGGGTCGGCGCGATCATCGGCGTCCGCACCAGCGGCATGTTGATCGTCGTCAGGTGGACCTTGTCGTCTTTGACCTCGGAGGCGATCACGCGGCTGAAGGCGTCCAGCGCCGCCTTCGAGGCGACGTAGGCGGAGAAGCGCGGCGGGTTGGTCTGGGTCCCGATCGAGCTGATGTTGATGATGTGGCCCGATTTGCGGGCGCGCATCGTCGGCAGCAGCGCCAGGATCAGCCGCAGCGCCCCCAGGTAGTTGAGCTGGATCGTCCGCTCGTAGTCGTGGAAGCGGTCGTAGGAGAGCGCCACCGAGCGGCGGATCGAGCGGCCGGCGTTGTTGACGAGGATGTCGACGTGGCCGTGGTAGGCGAGCACCTCCTCGGCCATCCGCTCGATGTCCTCGACGTCGGACATGTCGCAGCGGTGGATGTGGGCGGAGCCGCCGGCGGCGGCGATCTCGTCGCGCGTTTCCTCCAGCTTCTCGGCCGAGCGGGCGACCAGCAGCACCGTCGCGCCGGCGGCGGCGACCTTGACCGCGGCCGCCTTGCCGATCCCCGAGGAGGCGCCGGTGATCAGCACGATCTTGCCCCGCACCGCTCCCGAGAGCGAGCGGTCCTTGAACAGGTCGGGGTCGAGGTTGCGCTCCCAGTAGTCCCAGACCTTGGCCGCGTAGCTCTGCAGCGGCGGCACCTCGATGCCGGAGCCCTTGAGCGCTTTGCGGGCGCCGCTGGAGTCGAAGCTGGTCGGGTAGTCGACGTAGGTGAGGACCGAGGCTGGCAGCCCGATCTCGTTCAGAGCCGCCTTCGCGACCCGCTTCGAGCCCGGCAGCAGCTTCAGCGCCGTCCGCGCCAGCCCGGTCGCCGGTTCGGTCAGGTCGGTGTCCAGACGCAGCGCCATCTGCGGCGCGTCGGCGGCCTTGGCGAAGAGATTGATCACCTCGCCGGCGGTGTGCGGGTTGGGATCGGTGAGGTGGAAGGCGCGACCGTCCAGTTTCGGCTTGTGGGCGATGTGGTCGATCGCGGCGGCGACGTAGTCGACCGGGACGATGTTGATCTCGCCGCCTTCGATGCCGACGATCGGCAGCCAGGAGGGCAGCACCCGCCGCGCCCGCTGCAGCGCCTTGAAGAAGTAATAGGGGCCGTCGATCTTGTCGATCTCGCCCGTGCGCGAGTCGCCGACGACGATCCCCGGCCGGTAGACCCGCCAGGGCCGCGGGCACTCCTGCCGGACCAGCCGCTCGGACTCGTGCTTGGTGCGGAAGTAGGGGTTGGTGTCGAGCCGCTGCGCCTCGTCGAACATGTCCTCGCGCCACTCGCCGCGGTAGAGCCCGGCGGCGGCGATCGAGCTGACCTGGTGGAAGCAGCCGGCCTCGATCGCCCCCGCCAGCTCGATCGCGTGCCTGGTCCCCTCGACGTTGGCGATCTCCTGCGACTCGGCGTTGGCGGTGATGTCGTAGATCGCCGCCAGGTGGAAGAAGTGCTCGACCTCGCCCCGCATCGCCACCAGGTCCTCCTCGGCGATCCCGAGGCTGGGCTGGGAGAGGTCGCCGGCGACCGGGACGACCCGCGCCCCGTCGGCGCCCCAGCCGGTCCGCAGCTCCTCGAGCCGGCCGCGTGAGCCGGCCCGGACCAGAGCGTAGACGGTGCCCTCGCGCTGCAGCAGCCGCTCGACCAGGTTGCGGCCGATGAATCCGGTGGCGCCGGTGACGAAGTAGCTCATCGCCCCAGCCTACCTCGGAGGGGAAGGTCGTTCGCCCGGTTTCATAGACTGAGAGGAAGAAATGGCAGAGACGGCCACCGTGCAAATTGCGATGCCCGAGATGGGCGAGTCGGTGACCGAGGGAATCGTCCTCGAGTGGCACGTGGCGGCGGGTGACTTCGTCAACGAGGGCGACACGGTCGTCGAGGTCTCCACCGACAAGGTCGACGCCGAGGTGCCGGCGCCGATCAGCGGGGTGATCACGAAACTGGTGGCGGCCGTCGACGACGAAGTGCCGGTGGGGGCTCCGTTGGCTGAGATGGAGCCGGGCGAGGGCTCCACCCCGCCCGCGGCGAAGGAGGAGCCGGCGGCACAGGCGGTGCCAGCCGCGGTACCGAGTAACGGCAACGCCGATGTGCGCGCGACGCCGGTGGCGCGAAGGGTTGCCGAGGCGACCGGGGTCGATCTTGCTTCGGTCAGCCCGAGTGGGCCCGGGGCGAAGGTGACCAAGGACGATGTGCTGGCCGTCGGCAATGGTGCTCCGACCGCGGCGGCGGTTGGCGAGGAGAAGCAGCTGCGGGGGCCGGCGGCGATGCTGGCGAAGGCGATGGACGAGAGCCGGGCGGTGCCGACGGCGACCTCGTTCCGGACGATCGCCGTCGACACGCTCGACGCCAAGCGCAAAGCGATCAACTCGCTGCTGAAAGAGCGCGGCCTGAAGACCTCCTTCACCCACCTCGTCGCCTGGGCGATCGTGCAGGCGACGGTCGAGCAGCCGGTGATGGTGCGGACCTTCGCCGAGCGCGAAGGCAAGCCGTTCGCGATCGAGAACCCGCCGGTCAACCTCGGCATCGCCGTCGACGTCGAGAAGAAGGACGGCAGCCACACCCTGATGGTGCCCGCGATCAAGGGCTCGGACGGGCTCGACTTCGCCTCCTTCCACTCCTATTACGAAGACCTGATCGCGAAGACGCGCGAGAGCAAGCTCAGCGCCGACGACTTCCAGGGCACCAACATCTCGCTCACCAACCCGGGCGGGATCGGCACCATGGCCTCGGTCCCGCGCCTGCTCGCCGGCCAGAGCGCGATCATCGCCACCGGCTCGATCGCCTACCCGCCGGAGTGGCTGCACGCCTCGCCCGAACGGCTGAAGCAGCTCGGCGTCTCGAAGGTGATGACGCTGACCTCGACCTACGACCACCGGGTGATCCAGGGAGCCGAGTCGGGCGCCTTCCTGCGCCGGGTCGAGCAGCTGCTGCAGGGCGAGGACGGGTTCTACGAGGCGCTCGCCAGCGATCTCGGGATCGACGCCGGCGCCGTCAGCGCCGCCCACCCGGCCTCGGCCTCGGCGCCGCCGCTCGGCGCCGGCGCCCCCAGCGCCGAACCCAGCACCGCCCCCGGCGAGGTCGACGAGGAGCTGCTGCAGGCGGTGCAGGCGGCGACCTCGCTGCTGAAGGCCTACCGCACCCACGGCCACCTCGCCGCCGACCTCGACCCGCTCGGCTCCGAGCCCAAGGGCGACCCGGCGCTGCAGCCGGAGAACGTCAACCTGACGCCGGAGCTGATGGCCCGGATCCCGGCCTCGATCCTGCGCATCGGCGTCCCCGGCGAAACCCTGCTGGAGGCGCTGCCGCGGATGCGCGAGACCTACTGCGGCACGATCGCCTACCAGGTCGAGCACCTCTCCTCGCACCAGCAGCGGATCTGGCTGCGGGAGATGATCGAGACCGGCGCCCACCGCCAGCCGCTCGCCGACGAGGAGAAACGGCGCCTGCTGGACCGCCTGATCGACGTCTTCCAGTTCGAGCGCTTCCTCGAGAAAGCGTATTTGGGCCAGAAGATGTTCTCGATCGAGGGGCTCGACGTGGTCGTGCCGATGCTCGACGAGCTGGTCACGATCTCGCACCGCGCCGGCGCCGAGGAGGTCGTCTTCGGGATGGCCCACCGCGGCCGCCTCAGCGTCCTCGCCCACAACCTCGGCCGCCCGGTCGAGTCGATCCTGGCCGAGTTCGAGGGCTCGAAGCGGATCGACGCGGTGAAGGCGGTGGCGGCGATCCCGCACGGCGGCACCGGCGACGTCAAGTACCACTACGGCCACCGCGGCGTCCACGAGACATCCGACGGCGAGAAGATCTCGGTCCGCCTCTACCCGAACCCGAGCCACCTCGAGTTCGTCGACCCGGTCGTCACCGGCGGCGCCCGCTTCCTGCAGTCCGACTTCGACGGCGCCGAGCTGCACCACGACCCGAAGCGGGCGGTGCCGGTGCTGCTGCACGGCGACGCCGCCTTCCCGGCCCAGGGCGTGGTCGCCGAGACGCTCAACCTGCAGGCGCTGCCGGGCTACACCACCGGCGGCACGATCCACGTGATCCAGAACAACCAGGTCGGCTTCACCACCGACCCCTCCGAGGCGCGCTCGACCCCCTACGCCGCCGACATGGCGAAGGGCTTCAACGTGCCGATCGTCCACGTCAACGCCGACGACGTCGAGGCCTGCGCGGCGGCGGTGCGGCTGGCGATGGCCTACCGCGAGCGCTGGGGCCGCGACGTCGTCATCGACGTGATCGGCTACCGCCGCTTCGGCCACAACGAGACCGACGAGCCCGCCTACACGCAGCCGACGATGGCGGCGAAGATCAAGTCGCACCCGCCGGTCTCCGAGATCTACGCCGAGAAGCTGATCGGCGAGGGAACGGTCTCGGCCGAGGACGTCGGCAACGCCTCCGAGCGCCGCCACGAGGAGATGACGGCGGCGCTGAAAGGGCTGCGGGAGAAGATGGAGGCGGGCGAGTACGAGGACCCGACCGTGACCACCACCAGCAGCACCGGCGAACTGCTCGACCGCACCGCCAGCCCGCCGGTCGACACCGCGGTCAGCGTCGAGAAGCTGCACGCGCTGAACCAGGAACTGCTGAGGACGCCGGAGGGATTCAACGTCCACCGCAAGCTGCGGCGGCCGCTCTCGAAACGGATCGAGGCGATCGACCAGGGCGGCATCGACTTCGGCCACGCCGAGGCGCTGGCCTTCAGCTCGCTGCTGACCGAGGGCATCCACATCCGCCTCACCGGCCAGGACACCGAGCGCGGCACCTTCTCCCACCGCCACCTCGTCCTCCACGACGAGAACACCGGCCTCAAGTACTGCCCGATGCAGAACCTCGAGGACGCCTCCGCCCCCTTCGAGCTCTACAACAGCCCGCTCTCGGAGATCGCCTGCCTCGGCTTCGAGTACGGCTACTCGGCGGCGACCCCGAGCGCGCTGGTCCTCTGGGAGGCCCAGTTCGGCGACTTCGCCAACGCCGCCCAGGTGATCATCGACAGCTTCATCGTCTCCGGCGAGTCGAAGTGGGGCCAGACCAGCCGCCTGACGATGCTGCTGCCGCACGGCTACGAGGGCTCGGGGCCGGAGCACTCAAGCGCCCGCATCGAGCGCTTCCTCGCGCTCGGCGCCGAGGGCAACATCCGCATCGCCTACCCGACCACCGCCGCCCAGTACTTCCACCTGCTGCGCCGCCAGGCACTGATCCGCAAGCCGCGGCCGCTGATCGTCTTCACCCCGAAGGGGCTGCTGCGGCTCGACCGGGCGACGGCCAGCCTCGAGCAGCTGACCGAGGGCGAGCTGCACTTCATCCTCGACGACCCGCGCGCGACCGAGCGGCGCGAGCAGGTCGAGCGGCTGGTCCTCTGCACCGGCAAGGTCTACTTCGACATGGACGCCAGCGAGCGCCGCGAGGCGGCCGACAACGTCGCGATCGCCCGGGTCGAGATGCTCTACCCGTTCGCCAAAGAGCAGCTCGCCGAGCTGATCGGCCGCTACCCGAACCTGAAGGAGATCGCCTGGGTCCAGGAGGAGCCGCGCAACATGGGCGCCTGGAAGGTGATGTCCCGCCGCATGCCCCAGCTGCTGCCGGAGGGGGTCGACTTCACCTACATCGGCCGCCAGGGCCGGGCCAGCCCCGGCGAGGGCTACTCCGGCGCCCACGCGCGCGAGCAGGAGCGGATCGTCCTCACCGCGCTCACACCCAGCGTCTGAGCCCGATGCCGTCCTCGCCCTTCGCCAAGCCCGTTCCCGGGAAGCTGTTCGTCTGGGTCAAGCGCTTCTCCTGGTTCGAGCTGGCGATCTTCTCCGCCCTGATCGTCTTCTGGCTGCTGCCGGGGTTCGAAACCGAGACGATGGTGTTCGGCTGGGCCCACGGGATCGGCTTCGTCGCCCTCTGCGTCGTGATCTGGGTCGCCGCGGTCAGGCGCGAGGCGCCCTACACCCTGCTCGCCGCGACCCTGACCCCGATCGGCCCGGTCGGCAGCGTGGTCGGGATCGAGCTGATCGAGCGCAAGGGCTGGGGCATCGCCCAGGCGCCGATTGCCGCCGATCCGGCCCAAAGCGCGGCCGATTGACGTCCATAGCGCTCGATTGCGCTTGACCGCAGGGTGCCCGCGCGGTATAGCTAGACGGTGACTGTTCCTTCTGGGCAGTCCCGTCCAGGGGAACGGCCGCGTCGGCATCCCTCCCTGGCTACCGACGCGCAACAGGTGCAGTGAGGGTCGCGCGGACCCCCCTGCCTCCCGCGGCCCTCCTGTACCCCTGCGTGCGGGGAGTCACTTCAGGTTCCGCAGGACGGTCTGGAGGATGCCGCCGTTGCGGAAGTAGGTGACCTCGTTGGGGGTGTCGAGGCGGACCGTCGCCTCGAACTCGATCGGCTCGCCGCCGTCGGGGGTGGCGGTGACGGTCACCGTCTTCGCCCGGCCGTCCTCGAGCTCGCCGACGGCGAAGGTCTCGGCGCCGCTCAGCCCCAGCGAGGCGGCGCTCTCGCCGGCGGCGAACTGCAGCGGCAATACGCCCATCCCGATCAGGTTGGAGCGGTGGATGCGCTCGAAGCTCTCGGCGATCACCGCTCTCACCCCGAGCAGCTTCGTCCCCTTCGCCGCCCAGTCGCGCGAGGAGCCGGAGCCGTACTCCTTCCCCGCCAGCACCACCAGCGGCACCCCCTCCTCGGCGTATGAGATCGCCGCCTCGTAGATCGTCGTCTCCTCGCCGTCGGGGAAGTGGCGGGTGTGGCCGCCGGCGCGCTCGACCAGCCGGTTGCGCAGGCGGATGTTGGCGAAGGTGCCGCGGATCATCACCTCGTGGTTGCCGCGGCGCGAGCCGTAGGAGTTGAAGTCGGCCACCTCGACCCCCTGCTCGGTCAGCCAGCGGCCGGCGGGGCTGTCGCGCTTGATTGCGCCGGCCGGCGAGATGTGGTCGGTGGTGACCGAGTCGCCGAGCACGGCGAGGGCCCTGGCGCCGGCGATCGGCTCGATCCCGGGCGGCTCGGCCGGCATCCCGGCGAAGAAGCTGGGTTGGCGCACGTAGGTCGAGTCGGGCCAGGTGTAGCGGTCGCCGCCGGGGACCTCGACCGCGTTCCAGGTCGCGTCGCCGGAGAAGACGTCGGCGTAGTTGCGGGTGAACATCTCCGAGGCGACGGAGGCGCCGACCAGCTCCCTGACCTCCTCGGCGCTGGGCCAGACGTCGCGCAGGTAGACCGGCTCGCCGTCGCTGCCCTCGCCCAGCGGCTCGTTGTTGAGATCGAGGTCCATGCGGCCGGCGAGGGCGTAGGCGACGACCAGCGGCGGGCTGGCCAGGTAGTTGGCCTTGACGTCCTGGTTGATCCGGCCCTCGAAGTTGCGGTTGCCGGAGAGCACCGCGCAGACCGCCAGGTCGCGCTCGGCGATCGCCGCCGAGATCTCCGGCTCCAGCGGCCCCGAGTTGCCGATGCAGGTGGTGCAGCCGTAGCCGACGAGGTTGAACTGGAGCGCGTCGAGGTGCTCGGTCAGGCCGGCGCGGTCGAGGTAGTCGGTGACCACGGTCGAGCCCGGCGCCAGCGAGGTCTTGACCCAGGGCTTGCGGGCGAGGCCGCGCTGGACCGCGTTGCGGGCGAGCAGGCCGGCGCTGACCATCACGCTCGGGTTGGAGGTGTTGGTGCAGCTGGTGATCGCCGCGATCACGACCCGGCCGTGGTCGAGCTCGAAGCTCTCGCCGCTCTCCAGGGTGACCGCGATCGCGTCCTCACTGCCACGGGCCGCCGCCAGCGCCGCCGGGGCGCCACTCAGCGCCGGGCGCGGCTTGCCGCGGGCGTCGTCGTGGTCCTCGGCCGGCGGGTCGGAGGCGGGGAAGGACTCCTCGAGCGCCTCGTCGCGACCGTTGCCGAGCTGCTCGGCGGCCTCGGGGTCGAACTCGCCCATCGCCTCGATGAACGCCTGCTTGGCCTGCGCCAGCGGCACCCGGTCCTGCGGCCGTTTCGGCCCGGCGATGCTGGGTTCGACCGCGCCGAGGTCGAGCTCGAGCAGATCGGAGAAGACCGGGTCCGGGCTCGACTCGTCGTGGAACATCCCCTGCTCGCGGGCGTAGGCGTCGACCAGCTCGATCGTCTCCGTCGGCCGGCCGGTGAGGTCGAGGTAGCGCAGCGTCTCGGCGTCGACCGGGAAGATCGCGCAGGTCGAGCCGAACTCCGGCGACATGTTGCCCAGCGTCGCCCGGTCGGCGAGGCCGAGGGTCGGCAGGCCGGGACCGAAGAACTCGACGAACTTGGAGACGACGCCGCGGCCGCGCAGCATCTCGGTCACGGTGAGGACGAGGTCGGTCGCGGTCGCACCCTCGGGCAGCTCGCCGCTGAGCTTGAAGCCGACGACCTGCGGCAGCAGCATCGAGATCGGCTGTCCCAGCATCGCCGCCTCGGCCTCGATCCCGCCGACGCCCCAGCCGAGCACGCCGAGGCCGTTGACCATCGTCGTGTGCGAGTCGGTGCCGACCAGGGTGTCGGGGTAGGCGCGCCAGATGCCGTCGCGCTCGCGGCTGTAGACGACCTGGGCCAGGTACTCGAGGTTGACCTGGTGGCAGATGCCGGTCGCCGGCGGCACCACGCGGAAGTTGTCGAAGGACCCCTGCCCCCACTTGAGGAACGAGTAGCGCTCGCGGTTGCGCTCGAAGTCGCGCTCGGCGTTGACGGCGAAGGCGCGCTCGTTGCCGAAGGCGTCGACCTGGACCGAGTGGTCGATCACCAGGTCGACGTCGACCAGCGGGTTGATCCGGGCCGGGTCGCCGCCGATCTCCTCCATCGCGTCGCGCATCGCCGCCAGGTCGACCACCGCCGGCACCCCGGTGAAGTCCTGCATCAGCACCCGCGCCGGCTGGAAGGGGATCTCGGCGCTGGGCTCGGCGGCGGCGTCCCAGGCGGCGATCGCCTCGACGTCGGCGGCGCTGACCGAGGTCCCGTCCTCGAGCCGCAGCACGTTCTCGAGCAGGACCTTGATCGAGTAGGGGAGGCGGGCGACGTCGAAACGCTCCTGCAGCGCCCCGAGCCGGAAGACCTCGTAGTCGCGCCCGCTCACCGCGAGGGTCGAACGGGCGCCAAAGGAATCGCTGCTCATCGGTTGCCTCCCAAAGTCGTCGTCTACCTCTTGTCCTTCGAGTGCCCGTCGGCGATCGCGCTGGCCGCCTTCTGGCCGGCGGCGCCGCTCTGCGCCCGGATCGCGATGCTGGGGCTGGCCAGGCCGATGTGGGCCAGCGCCCGCTGGCGCCGCGGCGCCACCGCCAGCTCGACCTTGTCCTGGACGACCGCCTTGACCACCGCCGCCGCGACCTGCTCGGGCGTGCTCGTGCCCATGCCCGGGGGCGGCTTGGCGCCGGCGTCGGCGAACATCCCCGCCTCGCGGATGAAGCCGGGGGAGACGAGCGAGACGCCGACTCCCTTCGGCGCCAGGTCGGAGCGCAGAGCGAAGGCGAAGCCGCGCAGGCCGAACTTGGTCGCGTTGTAGATCGAGGTCAGGGGGCTGGCGGACTTGCCCGCCAGCGAGGCGACGAAGACGAGCTGGCCGCTGCCGCGCTCGATCATCGCCGGCGCCAGCGCCTGGGCCAGCAGCATCGGCGCCTCGAGGTTGACCCGCAGCGCCCGCGTCACCTGCTCGGGCGTGAAGTCGAGCAGCCAGCCGGCGCCGGGCAGGCCGGCGTTGGCGACGAGGACGTCGACGGCGCCGGCCGCGGCGGCGAGCCGCTCGGCGGCGCCGGGCTCGGCCAGGTCGGCGGGCAGGACGCGGTGGCCGTCGCCGGGCAGCTCGGTGGCCAGGGCCTCAAGCGCCTCCGGCTTGCGGGCGCTCAGCGCCACGCTCGCCCCCTGGCCGGCCAGAGCCCCGGCGATCGCCCGGCCGAGGCCACCGGTGGCCCCGGTCAGAAGTGCTTTGCGGCCGGCAAGTTCCATCCCAAAACGCAAGCTAGCAGCAGTGCTGCCGACAGGAATCCGGGATGCAAGTGCGAACGGCAACTAAATGTTTGGGTTTTATGAGCAAGCGGCCGGAGGATCGTCTACACTGCCGCCGGTCCGTAGAACCGAAACGCCGAGTCCCGGGTGCCAACACGCACAGCGGGAACGGGGGAACCACGTTTTCGGGGCTAACTCGCCTAGTTCAGGCGGGGGCGCAGGCTCCTTCCGCGCCAGCCCGACAGCTAACCCCGTAGGCCGACAAAGGAGATCGGTTTGTTGTTCAACAATTTCAGGCTCAAAGCGGGGTTAGCTCTAACCGCCGCGCTGGTCGTGATCGGCGTCCTCGCCCCCGGCAGCGCCTCCGCCCGCTGCACCACCGGTGGCCTCGCCCCGGCCGAAGTCGACATCTGCACCCCGACGGCGAAAGCGAAGCTGCTGTCGACCGGCGAACTGATCCCCCCCAAGAGCGCTCCGCCCCGCGTCGTCGGGGTGATCGAAGCCGCCAACAAGATCCGCACCAAACCCTACATCTGGGGTGGCGGCCACACCCGCTGGTGGGACAAGGGCTACGACTGCTCCGGCTCCGTCAGCTTCGCGCTCCACGGCGGCGAATTCCTCGAAAGCCCCGAGCCCTCCGGCCCGCTCGAGAAGTGGGGTCTCCCCGGCGAAGGTCGTTGGATCACGGTCTACGCCAACGCCGGCCACGCCTACGCCGTGATCGCCGGCTTCCGCTGGGACACCGCCGGCGACGCCAGCGGCACGGGCCCGCGCTGGCACGAAGAACTGCTGAGCAACGAAGGCTTCATCGCCCGCCACCCGGCGGGCTACTAGACGGCGGTAGTGAGGAGGGGTCTGTACCCCCTCCCAGCGGAACCGTGGCCAAGCCCGCCGGGTGGCGGGCGATGAGGCCGAGGCTTGCGGGGACGGGAGCTGGGTGCCCCTGAAGCGCGCGGCGTCCTGATTTTCGCAGTGCCCGTCGGCGAGAGATGCGCCGTTAGCGGCGAAAATCCCAGCAAGCGAAAGGGGCGCCCAGCTCCCACCTCGCTTACGCCCCCGTACTCCACCCCGTCTAAACCGCCACGTCCTAATTGTCCTTGCTTTCCTGAACAGCTCGGATAACGTCAAGCCTGTAGCGGCCCTACCCCCCGACATCAGATTGACGAGCCTCAGCAAGCACTACGGCGAGGTGGTCGCCGTCGCGGGCATCGACCTCGAGATCGGGCGCGGCGAGTTCTTCACCCTGCTCGGTCCGTCGGGCTCCGGCAAGACGACGACGCTGCGGATGATCGCCGGCTTCGAGGATCCCAGCGGCGGCTCGATCGAACTCGCCGGCGAGGAGGTCGGCGGCGTGCCGCCCTTCGACCGCGCCGTCAACACCGTCTTCCAGGACTACGCCCTGTTCCCGCACATGACCGTCGGCGAGAACGTCGCCTACGGGATGAGGGTCGCCGGCGTCAACAAGGTCGAGCGGGCGAGGCGCCGCGACGAGGCGCTGGAGATGGTCCGCCTCCCCGACCACGCCGAGCGCCGGCCGAGCGAGCTCTCCGGCGGCCAGCGCCAGCGGGTGGCGCTGGCGCGGGCGATCGTCAACCGGCCCAAGGTGCTGCTGCTCGACGAGCCGCTGGGGGCGCTCGACCTGAAGCTGCGCGAGCAGATGCAGGTCGAGCTGAAGGCGATCCAGAGCGAGGTCGAGATCACCTTCGTCTACGTCACCCACGACCAGGACGAGGCGCTGACGATGAGCGACCGCATCGCCGTCTTCAACCAGGGCCGGATCGAGCAGGTGAGCTCGCCGCGCGAGCTCTACGAGCGCCCGGTCAACGAGTTCGTCGCCGGCTTCGTCGGCGTCTCCAACGTGATCGAGCGCGGCGGCGAACGGATCACGATCCGGCCGGAGAAGATCTTCCTGCTCGATGACGGCGGCGCCGGCGACGGCCTGCACAGCGAGCGCGGCAGGGTCACCGAGACCGCCTACGCGGGGATGGTCACCCGCTTCACGGTCGCGCTCGACGCCGGTGGCACCCTTCAGCTTGTGAGGCAGAACGTGGAGGGCGCGTCGTCGGGCGCGCCCGAGCAAGGCAAAGAGGTCCTGGTGGGATGGCGCCCGGAGCACGCGGCCGCCGTCCAGGGCAAATCGACGATGGAGGAGGTAGCACCATGAGGAGAGAGGACGATCATGCGGCTCGCAACGCCTGGCTGGTAGTCGCGGGGCTCGTCGCCTTCATGCTCGTACTTGCCGGTTGCGGAAGCTCCAGCAGCGGTGGCGGCAGCGGTGGCGGTGGCGAAGAACTGCAGAAGCTGGGCAAGGGCGAGGGTCAGCTGAACCTGATCTCCTGGGCCGGCTACGTCGAACCCGAATGGGTGAAGCCGTTCGAACAGGAAACCGGCTGCAAGGTGAGCGACAAGGTCGCCGGCACCTCCGACGAAATGGTCGACCTGATGAAAACCGGCCAGTACGACGGTGTCTCCGCCTCCGGCAACGCCACCGCGCGTCTGGTCGCCGCGCACCAGGTCGCCCCGGTCAACGTCAGCCTCGTCCCCAACTACAAGACGGTCTTCCCGGACCTCAAAAACCAGCCCTACAACACCTTCGAAGGCGTCCACTACGGGATCCCGCACGGCCGCGGCGCCAACCTGCTGATGTGGAACTCCAACAGCGTCAAGCCCGCCCCGACCTCCTGGAACGTGATGTTCGACCCCAAGATGGCGGCCAAGTACAAGGGCAAGATCAGCCAGTACGACGACCCGATGTCGATCGCCGAAGCGGCGGTCTACCTCAAGTACCACGAACCGGCGCTGGAAATCGAAAACCCCTACGAGCTGAACGAAGAACAGTTCGAAGCGGCGGTCAACCTGCTCAAGGAACAGCAGCCCAACGTCGGCGAATACTGGTCCGAAGCGGCGAAGCAGATCCAGGCGTTCGGCAGCGGCGACGACGAACTCGGCACGACCTGGCAGTACCAGTACTTCGCGCTGAAGGAAGAAGGCGTGCCGGTGGCGGCGAGCCCGGCCAGCCAGGGCTTCCTGCCCAAGGAGGGCGCGACGGGATGGTCGGACACCTGGATGATCAGCTCCAAGGCCAAACATCCCAACTGCATGTACATGTGGATGAACTACATCATCTCGCCGAAGGCCAACGCCGAGGTCGCCGAATACTTCGGCGAGGCGCCGGCGCAGAGCCTGGCCTGCGACCAGACCAAGAACAAGAATTTCTGCACCGAATACCACGCCGACAACCCGGCGTTCTGGAAGCGGGTCTACTACTGGGAGACGCCGCTGGCCGAATGCGGCAACGGCGAAGACAACTGCATGGACTACAACGACTGGGTCAAAGCCTGGACCGAAATCAAAGGCTAGGCGGCTTGAAAAGGGTCGATGACGACTGAGGCAGTCGCGGTGAAGAGGCCGGCGGGGCGCAGGCTCGCCGGCCTCTTCCACGGTCGTCCCGGCCTCCAAGTCGGGACGCTCCTGGCCGGCCCCAGCGCCTGGCTCGTCGTCCTCTACCTGGGCTCCCTGGCGGTCCTGCTGATCACCGCCTTCTGGACCGTCAACTCGCTCAGCGGCGAAGTCGTCAAGGGCTTCAGCCTCGAAAACTTCGAATCGCTGGTCAACGAACCCGTCTACCGGGAAATCGTCTGGCGGACCGTGCGAACGGCGGTGCTGGTGACCCTCACCGACGCCGTCATCGCCTTCCCGATCGCCTTCTACATGGCCAAGGTCGCGACCCGGCGCGGCCGGGCGATCCTCGTGATCGCGGTGCTGATGCCACTCTGGTCGAGCTACCTGGTCAAGGTCCTGTCCTGGCGGACGATGCTGTCCGAGGACGGCGTCATCAACTGGGCGCTGAACCCGCTCGGGCTGCACGGGCCGGGCTACGGCCTGACCGCCGTCTGGCTGGTGATGAGCTACCTCTGGCTGCCGTACATGATCCTGCCGATCTACGCCGGCCTGGAACGGATCCCGGACTCGCTGATCAGCGCCTCCGAGGACCTCGGCGCGAAGCCGTTCACGACCTTCCGGCGGGTGATCCTGCCGCTCGCCTTCCCCGCCGTCGTCGCCGGCTCGATCTTCACCTTCTCGCTCACCCTGGGCGACTTCATCACGGTCAGGCTGGTCTCCAACAGCCAGTTCATCGGCACCGTGATCGCCTCCTCGATCACCAACGACCTGCCCTTCGCCGCGGCCCTGGCGCTGGTCCCGATCGTCGTCATGATCGCCTACCTGTCGGTGGCCCGGAAGCTGGGCGCCTTCGAGCACGTCTGATGCGGCTCTCGCGACGGGCACAGGCGCTGCTGCGCGGGGTGGTCGGGCTCGGGCTCGCCTTCATCTACGTGCCGCTGATCGTGATCGGGATCTACGCCTTCAACTCGAGCAAGATCCTCAAGTGGCCGCCGCCGGGCCTGACCCTGGACTGGTTCAGCAAGGCCTTCGAAAGCGAATCTGCCCGCGAAGCCCTCCTCACCTCGATCGAGGTCGGCCTGATCGCGACCGCGATCGCGCTGCTGCTGGGCACCCTGGCGGCGATGGCCGTCGCCCGCCACCGCTTCTTCGGCCGCGAGACGATCTCCTTCCTGGTGATCCTGCCGATCGCCCTGCCGGGCATCGTCACCGGCGTCGCCCTCAGCAACACCTTCACCCAGGTCCTCGGCATCCCGCTCAGCCTGCTGACCGTGGTCGTCGGCCACGCCACCTTCTGCATCGTCGTCATCTACAACAACGTCGTCGCCCGCCTGCGCCGCACCTCCGGCTCCTTCGAGGAGGCCTCCGCCGACCTCGGCGCCGACACCTGGCAGACCTTCCGCTTCGTCACCTTCCCCAGCATGAAAACCGCCCTCGCCGCCGGCGCCCTGCTCGCCTTCGCCCTCTCCTTCGACGAGATCATCGTCACCACGTTCACGATCGGCGCCGGCGAAGAAACCCTGCCGATCTGGATCTTCCGCAACCTCTTCCGCCCCAAGGAGCTGCCGATCGTCGACGCCGTCGCCGTGATCGTGATCCTGATCTCGATCGTCCCCGTCTACCTGGCCCACCGGCTCAGCCGCGAGGAGGGCGGGGTCGCGGCGGGCAAAGGGGCCGGCGCGGTCGAGACCGAGGCGACGGCGGTGCCGTAGCGAGGCTAGCTACCCGGACCGCGCCAGCTCGGCGGCTTTCTCCGCACCCAGGTACGGGGCCAGGGTGAGCTCGACGAGGTCGGGCAGCAGCGACTCCAGCTGCTCGGTGCGGCCGGCGTTGATCTCGCGCACGATCAGCGAGACGATGCCGCCGACCAGGGTCGCCTCGGTCGCCTCGGGCAGCGGCCGGGTGCCGCTGTGCTCGGGGCGGCCCGCCTTGAGGATCTCGACGAAGCCCTGCATCGAGGCGCGGTGCTTGGCGGCGATCTCGCCGCCGGCGGCGACCGGCTCGATCATGCAGACCCGGGCCAGCTCCGGCTCGCCGGCGAGGAAGCGCAGCATCGTCCCCAGCGCCGCGCGCACTTTCTGCGGCCACTCCTCGAAGGCCTCGGCGGCGACCTGCATCGAGTCGCGGATGTGGTCGGCGACCATTTCGTAGGCGGCGAGGAAGCAGGCTTCCTTGTCGGCGAAGTGCTCGTAGAAGGTGCGGCGCGAGACCGAGGCCGCTTTGGTGATGTGGGAGACGGTGGTGGCGTTGTAGCCACGCTCGGCGACGATGTCGACCAGGGCGGTGATGATCCGCTCGCGCTGGTTCTGGGCGATGAACTCGCGTGGCAAGCCATGGCGGCCGGCCGGCAGCCGCGCAGATGCGGTGGCGTCCGCGGTGGCTGCCGGTCCCCGCCTGCGTTTGCCTTTCGCCTCCGCCTTGGCCATCCCGCGACGATACCCCACGTCTCGCCGCCTTGGTGGCGCTCAGCGCAGCGGCTCCACCAGCAGCTCGTCCTCGGCGGCGCGGGCGCCGATGTAGGGCATGGTCGCCATGTAGACCAGCTCCGGCAGGAATTCTTCGCCGCGCTCGATCGCGCCGGCCCTGATCTTGATCAGGATCGTCCCGTAGATCGCGCCGGTGACCATCTCGGCGGTGCTGCGGGAGACCGAGGCGGGGTCCTCGAGCTCGTCGCGACCGGCGTCGATCAGGTCGGCGAAGCCCTGCAGGATCCGGTCGCGGCGCGCCTGCGCGCGGTTGCCGGCGCCGTTGATCTCGACGACGAAGAAGCGCGCTCTCAACGCGTCCTCTTTGAGGAACCGCATCGCCGCCCAGGCCGCCGCCCAGATCCGATCGTGCCAGCTGCGTGGCCCGGCGTAGGCGTCCTTGACGCGGCGGCAGAACTCGTCGGCGATCTCACCGTGCACCCGCAGGAAGCAGTCCTCCTTGCCGGTGAAGCAGCGATCGAAGCCGGCGCGGTCGACGTCGGCGCGGCTGCAGACCATCGCCACCGTCGTCGCCTCCAGCCCCTGCGCGCCGACCAGCTCGACCAGCGCCAGGGCGATCCGCTCGCGGGCCGGATCCTCCTCGACAGCGCCCCCGAGTCGGGCCCGCGCGCTCACATCCGCCTCGCCCCGCCCCCTGCGCTCGTTGACCTCAGGCGGCCACCCGCGCCTGAGCCGCATCGGCGGCGCGACCCGCCTCGACCTCGCCGACGTAGGGCGTCAGCGTGACCTGCAGCATCTCCGGCAGCAGCGCCTTGAGGCCGTCGGCTTCGTCGGCGACCAGCCGCTGGTGCACCAGCCAGGCGATGCCGCCGGCGATCGCCACCTCGAGCCCGTCCGGCAGCCGGCTCGAGCGCGGGTTGAATTCCCGCCCCTCGCGCAGCTTCGGCGCCACCCCCTCCAGCATCCCCTGGTAGCGCGCCAGCGCCGCCGAGCCGGCGGCCTGGGCCTCGACGATGCAGAGCTTGGCCCGCGCCTGCTCTTTGGCCACCATCTCGAGGAAGATCTCGAGGCCGGTGGCGATCTGCTCCTGCCAGGGTTGCTCCGGATCCAGCAGCTCGGCGAAGACCTCGCGGGCGGCGTCGACGTTCTCGTCGAAGGCCGCCAGGAAGCACTCCTCCTTGCTGGAGAACTGCTCGTAGAAGGTGACCAGGGCGACCCGTGCGGTCTTCGCGATCAGCTCGATCGTCGTCTTCTGGTAGCCCCGCGAGGCGACCAGCTCCGCCATCGCCAGCAGCATCCGCTCGCGCTGATTTTGCGAGACGAAGTCGCTGGGGATCAGGTGGCGCCCCGGCGGCAGTTTCGAGAGGCGCTCCGAGAGCGGGCGCTGCTGCTTCGGCATACCTGCAAGATACCAGAACGTTCACCTGGTGTCTATTTTCATTTTCTCTAAAAACTTCGACGTTCTGGCCAGTGGCGTCTCTGAAAGCTGCTATATCTAGACAAAAGGAGTTTGTTTTCAGAAAGTGCGGGCCGTGACCGATCGAACCCCCGAAGCGACTCCCGAGACCGAGATGGTGACCTCGATCTCTCCCTTTCCCGGCCACCGGGTGCGGCCGGCGCGGGAGCGGCTGCTGGAGGCGATGCTCTTGGTCAGCGGCGAGCGAGGCTTCGAGCACATCTCGGTCCAGGACGTGATCGAGCGCGCCCGCGCCAGCCGCGCGACCTTCTACAAGCACTTCGAAGACAAGGAGGACTGCTTCGCGCAGGCCTACCGCGACGCCGCCGATTGGCTCGGCCAGCGACTGATCGGCGTCGCCAAGCGCCAGCCGAGCTGGCGCCAGGGCCTGCGGGCGGGGATGGCCGAGCTGCTCGAGTTCTGCGCCAACCAGCCCGCGCTCGCCCGCGCCCTGCTCGTCGAGGCGCACGTCGCCGGCGGCGCGGCGTTGGAACAGCACGATCTTTTGATGGAGCGCCTCTCCAGCGCCATTGACAGCGCTCGCCGCGAGATTCCCTCTCGCCAAGCTCCACCTCCTGTGACGGCAACCTTCATGGTAGGGGCAATCGAGACTCTCGTGCGCGCCAAGCTGATGAGCGACGAGCCGGAGACGGCGCCGGAGATGCTGCCGGGGCTGCTGCACTTCGTGGTGATGCAGTACTTCGGCGAGGACGCCGCCTGGGAAGAGCTGACCGCGGCGCCGCTGGCTACTTGGGCTTCGCGCAGGGAAGCGGCCACGCGGATGCCCTGATTGGGGGCGTTGGGGGCGAGTGGGGTGCCCCTTTCGCTTGCTGGGATTTTCGCCGTTAACGGGTCTCTCTCGCTGAGAGCGCCGCTGCGAAAATCGGGACGCCGCGCGCTGCAGGGGCACCCCACTCGCCCCGGCAAGCGAACTCCCTGATCTGGGCATTCACGGGGCTTCGTGGCGGGGTCGAAGCAGCTAATGACTCAGGGTGCGTCAGCTCTTCCTGAAAGCGGCGGAGATTCTGTACCTCGGAATCTCCGCCCCGGGATTCGTCAGGGAGGGGTTGGGTGTCCCTGCAGCGCGCGGCGTCCTGATTTTCGCAGGGCCAGTCGGCGAGAGATGGGGCGTTAACGGCGAAAATCCCAGCAAGCGAAAGGGACACCCAACCCCTCCCTCACCAACCCTAAAGCGGAATATTCCCGTGCTTGCGCTTCGGCTGCGCCACGCGCTTCGACTGCAGCATCCGCAGCGCCCTGATCAGCTTCGGCCGCGTCTGCCGCGGCTCGATCACGTCGTCGATGTAGCCGCGCTCCGCCGCCGAGTAGGGGTTGGCGAAGTGGGCTTTGTAGTCGTCGATCAGTTTCTGGCGGCGCTCGTCGGGGGTCGGCGAGCTGGCGATGTCCTTGCGGTAGATGATGTTGACGGCGCCCTCGGGGCCCATCACCGCGACCTCGGCGGTCGGCCAGGCGACGTTGAAGTCGGCCAGCATGTGCTTCGAGTTCATCACGTCGTAGGCGCCGCCGTAGGCCTTGCGGGTGACGACGGTCAGCTTCGGCACCGTCGCCTCGGTGAAGGCGTAGAGCAGCTTGGCGCCGTGGCGGATGATCCCGTTCCACTCCTGGTCGGTGCCGGGCAGGAAGCCGGGCACGTCGGTGAAGGTGAGGATCGGGACGTTGTAGGCGTCGCAGGTGCGGACGAAGCGGGCCGCCTTCTCGGAGGCCTCGATGTCGAGCACGCCGGCGAGGAAGGCGGGCTGGTTGCCGACGATCCCGACCGGGTAGCCGTCGAGCCGCGAGAAGCCGCAGACGATGTTCTTGGCGAAGTGCTCGTGGACCTCGAAGAACTCGCCGTCGTCGACCACCAGCGAGATCACGTTGCGCATGTCGTAGGGCTTCGAGGGGTCGTCGGGGACAACGGTGTCGAGCTCCTCGTCTTCGCGCTCGGGGTCGTCGCTGGGCTCGAAGCGCGGCGGCGCCTCGAGGTTGTTCGAGGGCAGGAAGCTGAGCAGGTAGCGGGCGTCCTCGAGGCAGCTCTCCTCGTCCTCGGAGGCGAAGTGGGCGACGCCGGACTTCGAGTTGTGGCTCATCGCCCCGCCCAGCTCCTCGAACTCGACTTCCTCGCCGGTCACGGTCTTGATCACTTCCGGGCCGGTGATGAACATGTGCGAGGTCTCTTTGACCATGAAGATGAAGTCGGTCATCGCCGGCGAGTAGACGGCGCCGCCGGCGCAGGGGCCCATGATCAGGCTGATCTGCGGGATCACCCCCGAGCACCGGACGTTGCGGACGAAGACGTCGCCGTAGGCGCCGAGCGAGACGACCCCCTCCTGGATCCGGGCGCCGCCGGAGTCGTTGATGCCGATCACCGGCGCCCCGACCTGGGCGGCGAGGTCCATCACCTTGCACATCTTCTCCGCCATCACCTCGCCGAGACTGCCCCCGAACACGGTGAAGTCCTGGGAGAAGACGAAGACGGTGCGGCCTTCGATCGTGCCGTGGCCGGTGACGACGGCGTCGCCCCAGGGCCGTTTCTTCTGCATCTCGAAGTCGTAGGTGCGGTGGCGGACGAAGGTGTCGAGCTCCTCGAAGGAGCCGGGGTCGAGCAGCTTCTCGACCCGCTCGCGGGCGGTCATCTTGCCCTTCGCGTGCTGCTTCTCGACCGCCGCCTCGGAGGCCGAGTGGATCGCCTGCTGGCGCAGCTCACGCAGGTAGGAGAGCTTCTCCTCGTGGGTGACCGGGTTCTTCTCGCGCATCGGGAGGCGCGATTCTATGGAGCCGGCTCAGGCGCTGCCGAACGGCTGCTTGCTGGGCTGGGCGAGCCCGTCCAGGAAGCGCTCCAGGTCCGCCTCGCAGAGGCCCGAGTCCTCGCTGGCGCGGACCTCGACCCGGGTGCCGAAGCCCTTCTCGGCCATCGTCACCTCGAGCCCCCCGACCTCGCGGACCAGCTCCGCCAGCTCCGGCTCGGACTTCATCAGCGTGCGCGACGCCTCGATCATGGGGGTCGCTTCAACCACCGCGGGACCGATCCTTCCTCCCGCTCGTCTTGGGAGAGACCGTTCAGGAGCGCGCATCGCCCAGCCCAGGATTGGAGCGTCAAAGAGAAGCGCCCCACTGGGAAGGCGGGGCGCTTCTGGGACTCAGGAGGAGAGATAGGTGTATCTCTGCAATGTGGACTATGGGAGGTGGGCGAGCCCTGATTGCGCCGGCGATGCCCTCGTCGTGGGAAGCGACGAGGGCGGGGGTGCCGGGGTTGAGCGGCGCGTGGCTGCCGACCCTCAGCCGGCGCGAGGCGCCGGGGTGCCACCGGCAGCCGGCAGCCAGACGATTCAGCGAGCCGCGACTGGCACCGCCGGGGACCGGTCATCATTTCGTCTGGTGGGGGTCGATGGGGACCTCGGGACCGCGTCGACCGCTGGCTCGGTCTCGCCGATCCCGTCGGTGCGCAGGAAGAGGACGACGCCGGCGAGCAGGCCGACGAGCGTGAAGGCGGCCCAGGGAATGGCCTGGCCGATCTGGGTGGCGATCGGCCCGGGACAGGCGTCTGCGACTCCCCAGCCGACCCCGAACAGCAGGCTGCCGGCGATGTGCCGCCGCGCCGGGCGCTGGCGCGACCAGGCCAACGGGGCGCCGCCGAGCACTGCCCGGAGACGGTAGCGCCGCAGCAGCTCGGTACCGAACGTGGCGACCAGCACCGCCGAGCCGAAGAAGAGGAAGAGGTAGGCGCGTTCGAGCAGCAGCGCCTCGCGAATCACGTTGGGATCGCTCATCCCGCTCCAGCAGAGGACGGCCCCGAAGACGATCCCGATCGCCGCCGCAGCGATCCGCACCGCCACCTAGACCACCGCCTTGATCAGGAAGCTGACGACGATCGCGGTGCCGAAGAACGTCGCCGTCGCCGCCAACGCGGCGGGCGAAAGCATCGAGACGCCCGAGAGCCCGTTGCCCGAGGTGCAACCACCGGCGAGCTTGGCGCCGTAACCGATCAGCACCCCGGAGACGAGCAGCAGGGCGGCGATCGCGGCATCGCCGGCGGTGCCGTGCAAGCTCTCGGTCAGCCAGCCGTAGCCGCCGAACAGCCGCCCTCCGGCGAGCGCCATGAACAGCGTCCCGCCGAGCACCACCCCGATCAGGAACCAGCCGCGCCAGTCGAAGCTGAGGCTGCGCCGGCCGAGCTGCCCGACGACCTCCGAGAAGCCGCCGGTCACCCCCAGCCGCCCGTTGAAGAGCAGGCGGCAGGCGATCACGCAGAGGCCGAGGACGGGTCCGGCGACGTACCAGGCAAGCTGCCGATCGAACACACCCATGATCTTAATCATTCTTGACAGGTTCTATCAAGAATATGAGGTGCGCTTCCCCCCGCAAACTGCCGGCGAACTCCAGCCGCGGGGGAAGAACTCAGAACACTGCCGACCTTTGCCCCAGTGGGATGGGGAAAAGACCGGATACGCGGAGTGGGCAGGCTTGGGAGCTGGCCGGGGAACAGCACGGGGTGGTGACGCGGGGGCAGTTGCTCGGGCTAGGGTTTGGGAAGCGCTCGATCGAGCACCGGGTCGCGCGGGGCCGGCTGCACCCGGTTGGACGCGGGGTTTACGCGGTGGGGTGGCCTCAGCTGACGCCGGATCGGCGCTGGATGGCGGCGGTGCTCGCCTGCGGTCCGGGGGCGGCGTTGAGCCATCGCAGCGCCGGGGTCCTCTGGGGAATCGTCGGGGTCGAGGGTGCCGCTATTGAGGTGAGCGTTGCGCGCCGTTGCGAGTTGCAACGGCGCGGCCTACTGGTCCGCAGCCGACCGACGCTGCGGGAGGCGGACCTCACTAGGCGTAACTGGATCCCGATTACCGGCCCGGCTCTGACTATGGTCGACATGGCGACCCAGCTCAGCCTGTCGGATCTCGAGCGGGCGGTCAACGATGCCGACAAGCGCGACGTCATCCACGTCGGGGCTCTTCGCGCGGCGCTGGACGGCTATGCCGGCATCCCCGGGGTGCGCCCTCTGCGCACCCTGATCGACAGGCTGACGTTCCGACTCTCCGACTCCGAACTGGAGGTCCGCTTCCGACCGATCGCCGCTGGCGCCGGATTGCCGCGGCCACTCTCGAAACGGTGGGTCAACGGGTTCGAAGTTGACTTCTACTGGCCTGAACTCGGGCTTGTGGTCGAGACCGACGGGGGTCGTTTCCACCGCACCCCCTCCGCGCAGACTCGCGACGCCCGCCGCGACCGCGCTCACGTACTCGCTGGGATGGCCCCTCTCCGCTTCACGCACTACGAGGTCCGCTACGAACCGCGCAGCGTACGTCGGGCTCTTGCCGCAGCCGCCACGATGCTCCACCGGCGCCTTCGACTTTGACCCCAGCCCGCTGGGGCGAAAGTCGGCATCGTTCGAAAGGTCTAGAAGAAGGCGCCGCCCTTGTATTCGCCGAAGACATCGCGCAGGGCGCCGCAGACCTCGCCGATCGAGGCGTCGGCGGCGAGGGCGGCGCGGATCGGGTGCAGGAGGTTGCCGTCGCCGCGGGCGACGTCGCGCAGCGACTCCAGCCGGGTCGTGACCGCGGCCTGGTCGCGGTCCTCCTTGAAAGCCTTGAGGCGGGTGAGCTGGCGCTGCTCGGCCTCGGGATCGACCCTGAGGATGTCGACGTCGTCGACCTGGTCGGTGACGAATTTGTTCACGCCGACGATGATGTCCTGGCCCGACTTGTAGCGCTCGTGGTAGCTCAGCGCCGACTCCTCGATCTCGCGCTGCATGAACTCCAGCGCCTCGACCGAGCCGCCCAGCTCTTCGACCTTCTCCATCAGCTCCCAGGAGCGCGCTTCGACCTCGTCGGTCAGCGACTCGACGAAGTAGGAGCCGGCGAAGGGGTCGACGGTGTCGGCGGCGCCGGACTCGTAGGCGAGCACCTGCTGGGTGCGCAGGGCGATCCGGGCGGAGCGCTCGGTCGGCAGCGCCAGCGCCTCGTCGAAGCCGTTGGTGTGCAGCGACTGGGTGCCGCCGCAGACGGCGGCGAAGCCCTGCAGGGCGACGCGGATGATGTTGACCTCGGGCTGCTGGGCCTGCAGGGTGACGCCGCCGGTCTGGGTGTGGAAGCGGATCTTCATCGAGTTCGGGTTCTCGGCCCCGAAGCGCTCCTTGACGATCTTCGCCCACATCCGCCGCACCGCGCGGAACTTGGCGATCTCCTGGAAGACCTGGTTGTGGCCGTTGAAGAAGAAGGCCAGCCGCGGCGCGAACTCGTCGATCTGCAGCCCCCGTTCCAGCGCCGCCTCGACGTAGGCGATCGCGTTGGAGAGGGTGAAGGCGACCTCCTGCACGGCCGAGCATCCCTTCTCGCGGATGTGGTAGCCGGAGATCGAGATCGTGTTCCATTTCGGCACCTTCTGGTGGCAGTACTCGAAGACGTCGGTGGTGAGGCGCATCGTCGCCTCGGGCGGGTAGATGTAGTTGCCGCGCGCCATGTACTCCTTCAGCACGTCGTTCTGGACGGTGCCGCGCAGCTGCTCGGAGGGAACGCCCTGCTCCTCGCCGACCAGCTCGTAGAGCAGCAGCAGGACCGCCGCCGGGGCGTTGATCGTCATCGAGGTCGAGACGCCGTCGAGCGGGATCCGGTCGAAGCAGATCCGCATGTCCTCGATCGTGTCGATCGGGACCCCGGTGCGGCCGACCTCGCCGTTGCAGAGCGGGTCGTCGGAGTCGCGGCCGAGCTGGGTCGGCAGGTCGAAGGCCATCGAGAGCCCGGTCGAGCCGTGCTCGATCAGGTAGCGGTAACGCTCGTTGGTGTCCTCGGGCGAGGCGAAGCCTGCGTACTGGCGCATCGTCCAGAGCCGGTCGCGGTACATGCCCTCGTGGATGCCGCGGGTGAAGGGCGGCTCGCCGGGGGCGCCGAGGCGCTCCTCCAGCCCCGGCGCGACGTCCTCCTCGGTGTAGAGGCGCTCGATCTCGATCCCGGAGTCGGTGAAGACGCGCTCGTCGTCGGGGCCGACCAGGGGCGCGATCGTGCGGTGGGCCTCCGCGGCTGGCTCGTCGGAGCTGGGCATCGGGCGGAGGATATTGACAACGGTTCCGCGGTCGCTCAGCGGCGTCCCCGCCACTCGCCGAGCAGATCGCCGAGGCTGGCGGAGAGCGGGACCGAGGCGACGAAGCCGGTCTCCGCGCGCAGGCGGCCGGGGTCGCCGACCAGCGCCGGCGGGTCGGCGGGCCGCGACAGGGCCGGATCCTCGCGAACGCGGACCTCGACCCCGGTCTGGCGGGCCAGCTCGGCGACCAGCTCGGCGATCGTCGTGCCGCGCCCGGAGCAGAGGTTGAAGGTCCCCTCAGAGCCGCGGCGCGAGAGCTCCAGCAGCGCCTCCGCCCCCTCCCGCACGTCGACGAAGTCGCGTACCGCGCCGGGATTGCCGAGAGCGAGCTCGACCGCCTCCTCCCTCCCCCGCTCGGCGGCGGCGATCCGGCGGGCGAACCCCGGCACCGCGAACCCGGCGGACTGGCCGGGGCCGATCAGGTTGAAGATGCGGGCGACCGCGATCCGCAGCCCGCGGCCACGGGACACCTGGCAGATTTCCTCCATCGCCGCCTTCGCCGCCCCGTAGGGCGTGATCGGCCGCGGCTGCAGCCCCTCTCCCAGCGGCAGCTCGGCGGAGGCGCGGGCACCGTAGACGTCGGCGGAGGAGAGGCAGAGGACGTGCGCCGAGGGCGCCTGGGTGGCGACCGCCTCGAGCAGGTTGAGGACGCCGGTGGCATTCGCCGCGAAGGTCTCTCCGGGGCGCTCCCAGCTCCTCCCCACCGAGGCGGCGCCGGCGGCGTTGACGACGAGGTCCGGCGCCGCCGTTTCGAGGCAGGCCGTGATCGAAGCGGGGTCGAGCAGGTCGCAGGCGAGGGTGCCGGCGGCGGTGGGACGCCTGCCGGCCGCGACGAGGTCGAAGCCGGGGTCGGCCGCAGCGGCTGCGGCCAGGTGGCTGCCGACGAAGCCGCCGGCTCCGACCAGCAGCAGCGTTCGGCTCTCGCCCACCCGCTCCGGTGCTAGTCGCTGGCGCCGACGAGGCGCTCGACGCCGGTCTGGTCGATCGTCTTGCGCAGGCCGTCGAGCAGCTCGATCGACGGCTCCCAGCCGAGCAGGTCGCGGGCGCGGCCGATGTCGGGGCGGCGCTGCTGCGGGTCGTCGGTCGGCAGCGCCTCGTAGACGATCTCCGAGCGCGACTCGGTCACCTCGATCACGGCCTTGGCCAGCTCCAGCAGCGTGAACTCGTTCGGGTTGCCGATGTTGACGGGGGTGTGGACGTCGGACTCGGCGAGGGCGACGATGCCGCGGATCAGGTCGTCGACGTAACAGAAGCTGCGCGTCTGGCTGCCGTCGCCGAACACGGTCAGGGGCCGGTCCTGCAGCGCCTGGCGGAGGAAGGTCGGGATCGCGCGGCCGTCGTGCGGGCGCATCCGCGGCCCGTAGGTGTTGAAGATGCGGACGATCGCCGTGTCGAGGCCCTGCTGGCGGTGGTAAGCCATGGTCAGCGCCTCGGCGTAGCGCTTCGCCTCGTCGTAGACGCCGCGCGGGCCGATCGGGTTGACGTGGCCCCAGTAGTCCTCCTTCTGCGGGTGGACCTGGGGGTCGCCGTAGACCTCGCTGGTCGAGGCGATGAGGAAGCGGGCGCGCTTGAACTTGGCGACCCCGAGCATGTGGTGGGTGCCGTGGGAGCCGACCTTGAGCGTGTGCAGCGGCAGCCGCAGGTAATCGATCGGGCTTGCCGGCGAGGCGAGGTGGTAGACGAAGTCCAGCGCCTCGGGGATGTCGACGTGGGAGGTGATGTCGACGTTGCGGAACTCAAACGCGTCGTCGCGGATGTGTTCGATGTTCTCCAGCGACCCGGTCTCGAGGTTGTCGAGGCAGATCACCCGGTGCCCCTTGCCGAGCAGGTGCTCGCAGAGGTGGGATCCGAGGAAGCCGGCGCCGCCGGTGACCACGCAGGTGCTCATCGCGACCGATGCTATCGGTGGACGGGGGCCGGGGCAGCGCGGGTCCAGCGAGCAATTTCCGCAAATCGAGCCCCGACAGTCGTCCAAAAGGGGGGAGAGACCGCAGTCGTCCAGAGCTCACGCTGGCATGTTTGGTGCAGCAAGCTAAAGCGCGCGGGGGGAGCCGAGTGTTGAGTCCAATCGATGGCCAGGGGGAGCCGGCGGCGTCGCCGGCGATCGGCGGCGCCCGCAAACGGGCGGCGCTGGAGACCTTCATCCAGCACGAGGCGGCGCTGCGGCGGACCGCCGGGCGCTACTCGCTCTGCCTCGACGACGCCGAAGACGCCCTGCAGCGAGGCCTGGAGATCCTCCTCACCAAGGCCCCGACCGAGGACCCGCGCGAACTGATCCGCTGGACCCACACCGTGGTCAAGCACGAGGCGCTGGCGGTGCGGCGCGAGCGCGAGCGCACCCTCGCCGGCCCAGCCGCCGCGGTGCGCCAAGGCCGCGAGGACTGGGTGGCGGCGATCCCCTCCCGTGGCGACGGCCCACCCGAGCGAGCCGAGCGGCGCGAAGCCGTCGCCCGCAGCCGCGAGGCGCTGCAGGCGCTGAAGCCCCAGGAGCTGCGCGCCCTGACCCTGCTGGCGGAGGGCTACTCCTACGCCGAGATCGGCGAGATCACCGGCTTCAGCCAGACCAAGATCAACCGCTGCCTGGCCGAGGGCAGGGAGCGCTTCCGCCGGCTGCTGGCCCGCAGCGAGGACGGGCAGCGCTGCGCCGAGCTGCGGCCGCTGCTCTCCGCCTTCTGCGACGGCGAGGCCAGCGAGGCGGAGGCGGCCACCCTGCGCGAGCACCTGCGCGCCTGCGCCGGCTGCCGCTCGACCCTGCGGGCCTACCGGGCGGCGCCAGCGGCGGCCGCGGCGCTGGCGCCGACGCTGCCGGCCGCGCGCTCGCTGCTCGACCGGGCCCACGAGGGGCTGGCCGGACTGGCGTCGCGCTTCAACGGCGGCGGCGCCTGCTCCGACTCGGCGCTGACCCAGGTCGCCGCCGGCGGCGGCGGCCGCGGGATCGGGATGGCGGCGCTGGCGAAGCTGGCGGCGGTCTGCATCGGCAGCGCCGGCGGTGCCGCCGCCTGCGTCGCGACCGGGGTGGTCCCGGCACCGCTGGGGATCGGGCACGAACAGTCGAGGGCCCCGGCGATCGAAGGTCGACTCGAGCCGGTCGTCGCCGCTGAGTGGAGGGCAGATGCGGGGGTCGAATACGCGCCGGAACCGGCGCCGGCCGAACCGGAAGCGAAGCCGGACGACCAGCATGCCGCCGCTCCGCCCTCGGCTCCGGTCGCGCCCAGCCCCGAACCGACGGCGTCCAGCGGCGCGGTCGAATACGCGCCGGAACAGACCGCGGCGCCACCCTCCGCAAGCTCGAGCCCGGCCGGCTCGGCAGGGTCGTCGAGCGGCAGCGCCGCCGGGGAGTTCGGTCCTTGAGCGACCCGGTTCGGGTCCTCGCCCGCGCCCTGGCATCTGTGGCGATCCTCGTCGGGCTCGGCGCTGTCACCGCCACGGGCGCCCGGGCCTCGGCTCCGCCTCGGGTGGAGCTCTGGGTCGAGGGCGGGGCCGGTTGGCATAGCAACGAGAGCTTTCTCGTGACCTGGAAGCCGGCGCCCGGCGAGCACGTCACCGCGCCGATCGCCGCCGTCCACTACCGGCTCGCCAGGGACGGCATCGTCGTCGTTGCCGACAGGAGAGTCGCGGTGAGCGAAGCCGGGGTCGCCAACGGCGTTGGATTCACGATCATCTCGGTCCCGCCCGTTCCGGGCCGGTACGAAACCGAAGTCTGGCTCGAGGACTCAGCGCATAGCTACGGCCTCGCGACCAGCACCGTTCTGCAATTCGACTATCTCCCGCCGGCGGCGGTCCGGCCGCTGCTGCCGAACGGCTGGGTTGGCGCCAACGCTTCGCCACTGCTGCGCCTCGAACATCCCGCGGCACCACTGCCGGCCGCCGGCATTCGCGGCTACGCGATCTCGGTCGACGGCGCCCCCGGCGGCTCTCCCTGCGCCGGGCCGGACAGCTGCGAGGAAGACGAGACCGATCTGGCCGCGGGCATGGACGACGACAGCCTCAGCCTCGGCGTGCTGCCGGAGGGGACGAGCTTCGTCCACGTCGTCGCCGTCTCCGGTGCCGGGATCCGCTCGGCGCAGGTCGGCACCGCCAGCATCCACGTCGACAGAACCCCGCCGCGGGTCGCGCTGAGCGGCCTGCCGGGCGGTTGGGTCGACGGGCCGGTTCGGCTGACGGCGACGGCGACCGACTCCGCCTCCGGGATGGCGGCGGCGGGTCTCAACGGCCCGCTGACCGAGATCGGGGTAGATGGCGCTAGGCCGTCGAGCGCCGCCGGGCCATCCAGCTCGGCGCTGGTGGCAGGGAGCGGCGTCCACCAGGTGCTGGCCCGAGCCCGCGACGGCGCCGGCAACCTCGGCACCGCGCCGCCGGCGACCGTCCGCATCGACGAAGAAGGGCCACGCGTCGCCTTCCTCGACACCCAGGACGGAGCCGAACCGGAGCGGCTCGAGGCGACGGTGAGCGACCCGCTCTCGAGGCCGGACCCGCGGCGCGGCTCGATCGCCGTGCGGCCGCTCGGAAGTGGGCGCCAGTTCCTGCCGCTGGCGACGACTGTCGCGGCCGGCCGGCTGGTAGCCCGCTGGGACTCCGACGCCTATCCCCCCGGCAGCTATGAATTCAGGGCCAGCGGCTACGACACCGCCGGCAACTCCGCCGGCAGCGAGCGCCGCGCCAACGGGACCCGGATGGTGCTGGCCAACCCGCTAAAGAAGCCGACCGCGATCGTGGCCTGGTTCGGCGCCAAGCGCAGGACGGCGAGATCGGCGCGCTTCGGTCACGGCGCGCCCGTCTCGGGCCGGCTGACCTCGGCCACGGGATCGCCCCTCGGCGGGCTGCCGGTGCAGCTGGTGGAGAGCTTCGACACCGGCTCCAAGCCGGAGCGGCGGACGACCACGGTCGAGACCGCTGCCGACGGCACCTTCCTCGCCCACCTCGCCCCGGGCCCAAGCCGCGAGGTCGAAGCCGTCTTCGCCGGCAGCAGAACCCTCGGCCGTGCCACAGCGCCGGCGCTGCGACTCGAGATCCTCAGCGGCGTGCGCATGCGCGCCTCCGCCACGATGGCAAAGGTCGGCGGCGCCCCGGTCGTCTTCAGCGGTCGGGTCGCGGGCGCGGGGGCCGGCATCCCGGTCGAGCTGCAGTTCCGCCTCCGCCGCGGCGACTGGCGGGAATTCCGCACCGTCAAGACCGGCGCCCATGGCCGCTTCCGCTACCCCTACGCCTTCAGCGACGACGACAGCCGCGGCGTCCGCTTCCAGTTCCGCGCCTTCGTCGCCGTGACCGACGGCTGGCCCTACGAGCCCGCCGGCTCGAGGCCCGTATTCGTCACCGGCCGTTGATCAATGTCCCTCGCAGGAGTGTCCAGGACCAAGCGATGCGTTCACGAAAAGAGCCCCGCATGCTGGTTGCATGCGGGGCTCTTTGAGGGGGCGCAGCGCGCCGCGTCCTGGGCGCTCCCCTAGCGGAGAGCGGAGATCTGATCCGTGACCTGGTCGACCAGCTCCTGGGCCCGCGAGGTCTGCTCGTCGATCGCGCGGCGGACGCGCTGCTCGACCTCGTTGCGGTTGCGCTTCAGCGTCGTCTCGACCGTGCGCTGGTGCTTGCGGGCTTCGCGCTCGACGCGGTTGCGCGTCTTGCGAGCCTCGGTGGTCGCTTTGCGGCGGGCGCTGGTGCCGCGGCGCTCGGTCCTCTTCAGCGATTTGCGCAGCTGCGCGCGGTAGGACTTGAGCTGCTTCTCGGCGCTGGTGCGGCCGGTCCACGGCTCGACCAGGTCGGAAACGCGGTCGCTGACGCTGAGGACGATGCCGACGGGGAGGTCGACGGCGGCCTCGGCGACGGTCTGCACCTGGTTCTTCTCAGCGACAACGGTCTTGGTGGCGGCGCGTTTGGTGGCTTTCGCGGTCGCGGTCGCGGACTTCTTAGCTTCCGTGGTCGCGCGCTTGGCCTGGGTTTTGGACTTGCTGCCGTTTTTGGTCTCAGCCATGTTGAAGTCGTTCCTTTGGGTCGTTTGCCTGTGCCTGCCTCGGGCGTTCGCGAGTCTAGCGAACATATGTTCTTTCCGAACACACGTTCTTAAACCGCCTCGGCGGGATGGTTACGCGGCTTCGGCCGCTGCCTGCGCCGCCCTGACCGTCGCCAGGGCGGCGTTCGAGCGGGCGGCGGCGATCGGGTAACGCGCGTCGAGGTCGAGCGACGCCTGTCCCAGCTCCAGCTCGCCGAAGGCGACCGCCCCGCCCGCCTCGCGGACGATCAGCTGGGCAGCGGCGGCGTCGACCGAGCGGCAGGGCCGCAGGCTGAGCATCGCGTCGAAGCGGCCGGCGGCGACGTAGGCGGCGGTGATCGCGATCGAGCCGACCACCCGCAGGCGGTAGGCGCTTCCAGCGAGCGCCCGCAGCGCCGGCAGCGAGCGCTCCGGCTCGGCCGACTCGAGGCCGACGATCTCCAGCGTCTCGCCCTCGGCCGCAACCCGGGCCGGGCGTCCGCTCCCCTCGGCCCCCCCGCCGCGGCGGGCGGAGAACTCCTCGCCGGCGCCGAAGTCGTGGACGAAGCCAAACTCGACGTCGGCCATCGAGGGGCCGGAGGCGACGGCGATGCTGAGGCTGTGCGAGGGGATCGTGCGGCGGGCGTTGAGCGAGCCGTCGATCGGGTCGATCACGACCCGGATCTCGCCGCCGGCGCCGAAGCCGACCTCGCCACGCTCCTCGGAGACGGCCAGGAACGAGGCGTCCGCCGCGGCCAGCGCTTCGAGCTCGGCGAAGACGATGTCCTCGCAGCGGCGGTCGATCGCCAGAGTGCGGTCGCCGCCCTCGCCGACCCCCTCGTAGACAGTGCGCTCCTCGCTGCCCGGAGTCGCCGCGAAGACCGCCTCCTGCGCGGCGACGATGCGGCGGCAGATCCCCAGCCAATCTGCGGAGAGAACATCCACCGGCCGGATGCTATGGCGCGCTAGCGTTGGGCGATGCGCGAGGAGCAACCGACGGTGGCGGCGCAGGCGCCGGAGCGCGATCGCGCGATCGCCCACGGCGCCGGCCCGCTGCTGGTCCTCGGCGCCGCCGGGACCGGCAAGACCGAGCTGCTGGCGCGGCGTCTGGCCCGCCTGGCGGCGGCGGGGACGCCGCCGCAGCGGGTCCTGCTCGTGGCCTCCACCCGCACCACCGCGCGGCGCCTGCGCGAGCGCGCCGAGGCGCTGCTGAGCGGGTCCTTCGAGGAGCTCTGGATCGGCAGCTGGGACAGGCTCGGCGAGCGGCTGCTGCGCGAGCACGCCGAGGCCGCCGGGCTCGACCCCTTCTTCGACGTGCTCGGCCCGGCCGAGCGGCTGGCGATGCTGCTCGACCGGCTCGACCAGCTGCCATTGCGCCGGCACGAGATCCGCGGCAACCCGGCCGGGCTGCTGGCTCGGCTGCTGGCTCGGATCGACCGGCTCAAGGCCGAACGGGTCGGGCCGACGCGGCTCGAGCAGCGGGCGCGGGAGAAGGAGGGGAGCGCCGCCGAGGAGGCCGACCGCGAGGAGGTTCGGCGCGAGCTCGAGTTCGCCGAGCTCTTCACCGCCCACGACCGCATCCTCGCCGCCACCGGCAGCCTCGACCGCGGCGACGTCTTCCTCGCCCTCGACTGCCTCTTCGTCGAGCGCCCCGACATCCGCCGCCAGATCGCCGCCCGCTTCGAGCATGTGATGGTCGACGAGCTGGAGGAGGCGACGCGGGCGCAGCGGGCGATCCTCGAGGGGCTGGCGACCGACAACCCGAACCAGCTCTTCGCCCTGGAGCCGCAGGGCGAGCCCGACGGCTGGTTCGCCGGCCTGCACCCGGGCGCCGAGGCGCTGGAACTGAGCGAGCGCTTCCGCCAGCCCCAATTGCGCTTCTGGAAGTGCGCCAACGAGCGGGCGCAGGCGCAGGCGGTGGCGCGCGAGGTCGAGCACCTGCTGGCCGGCGGCGCCAGCCCGGAGCAGATCTGCGTCCTCGTCGCCGACCCACCGCGACAGGGTGGCGCCGTGGCGGCGGCGATGGAGGAGCGCGGCGTCGGCTTCCATCTCGCCGGGCCGACGGCCCTCTTCCAGCGGCCGGAGGTGCGCGACGCGATCGCCTGGCTGCGGGTGCTCGCCGACCCCGACGACTCGGCGGCGGCGGCGCGGGCGCTGACCCGGCCGCCGATCGAACTTCGATCCGGCGACCTGGCGCGGCTGACGACGATCGCCCGCCGCCGCAAGCAGGACATGGTCGCCGCCTGCGAGGCGGCGCTCGACAGCCCCCAGTTCCAGCCCGAGGCGCGGGAGCGGATCGGGGCCTTCCTCAAGCTCTACAACGCCGCCGCCGCGGCGATGGAGGAGCGCCGCGCCGACGTCTTCGTGCGGCGGCTGATCGAGCGGGTGGGCCTGCGCCGCCAGCGCCTCTTCGCCGCCCAGCCCGAGGTCGCCGAGCGCCTGCTCGGGCTCTCGCGGCTGGCCGAGCTGGCGACCGCCTGGGCGCGGCGCGAGCCGCACGGCTCGACTCGCGGCTTCGTCTCCTATCTGAGCGCGGTCGCCGAGGCCGGGGTCGAGCCGGCCGGCGGCGAGGAGCCGCCCTCTCCCGGCTCGGTCCGCGGCCTCGCCCTGGACGCGGTCAAGGGGGCCGGCTTCGACCACGTCTTCGTGCTCGGGCTCGAGGCCGAGGCGGAGTGGGAGCGGCTCGGCTGGCCGGCGCGGAACGGGCTGGTGCTCTCGCGCCTGCAGCGCGGCGAGCAGGGGGAGGCCCGTCCCTCGGCCTTCTACGCGGAGGCGCTGGCGGCGGCCGGGGTCGAGGAGGAGGAGCACGGCGAGGAGCTCTTCGGTCCCGCCGAGGGCCTGCACGCGACCTACCGCACCCTGCGCGAGCAGGTCCTGGAGGCCTCCTGGCGGGCGGGTCGCGAGCTCTCCGAGCCGCGCCTCGACACCGCGATCGACGTCAACCGGGCGATCGCCCGCTACCTCGAGCTGCTGAAGCTGGCGGCGCTGGCGCAGCGGCCCGGCGACGAGCCGACGGCGGAGGCGATCGAGGCGGTCAACGGCCTCCTGCGCCAGGTCGCCACCCCCGAGCAGCAGGCCGAGCTCGACGCCTCCTCGCTCGACTCCTACCTGCTCGACTCCGAGGACGAGCGCGGCCGCCGCCGCGAGCTGATCGCCGCCCGCGAGGAGCCCTCGCTGGAGGCCTTCCTGCCGCGCCGCGGCGACGGGCGGCTCAGCCTCTCCGCCTCCGACCTCAGCCTCTACCTGACCTGCCCGCTGAAGTACAAGTTCGCCCGCGTCTTCGGGATCCCGCAGGAGCCGACGATCAACCAGCGCTTCGGGATCCTCATCCACAACGTGCTCGAGCGCTTCCACAAAGACCCGCCGGGCGAGGGCGAGGACGGGCTGCGGCGGCTGAACGAGCTGTTCGAGACCGGCTGGCGCCGCACCGGCTTCGGCGCGACCGACGACGAGCTGCAGTTCCGCGACCGCGCCCGCGAGGCGCTGCGTCTCTACTGGGAGCGCGAGCGGGTCGCCGAGGGCGAGCCGGTCTGGCTGGAGAAAAAGTTCGACTTCAAGGTCGGCGAGCACCACGTCCGCGGCCGGGTCGACCGGGTCGACCGCCTGCCCGACGGCGACTACGAGCTGATCGACTACAAGACCGGCGAGCGCCGGACCGAGGCCGAGCTGGAGAACGACCTGCAGCTGGCGCTCTACCGGCTCGCCGCCCGCGAGGCCTGGGAGATCGAGGCCTCGAGCGGCAGCTACTACTACGTGCTCGATGCCGACAAGGTGGCGGCGCCGAGCAAGCCCGACGACGCCGAGCGGGTCGAGCGCACGGTGCTGCAGGTCGGCGAGGGCATCCTCGACCAGGACTTCGAGCCGCGCCCATCGCCGGCGGTCTGCGGCTGGTGCGACTACCGCCTGATCTGCCCCGCGGCGGAGTCCTAGAGGGCGCGAAAACCAAGCAGGTCAAGGACGAGGGAGGGAGTGTGCTCCGCACATGACCGACCGAGGACGCCGAGATGCGCAGGTTTGCAGCGCCCTCAGCGCTGGTCGCCGCGCTGGCGCAGGAAGCGCTGGAACTCGCGGGCGATCGTGTCGGCGGAGGGCAGCTCGTCGCCCTCGGCGGCGAGCAGGTCGACCTGTTCGGCCTCGATCCGCGCGACCAGCTCCTCGATCTCCGGGTTGGCGGCGACGGCGCGGCCGATCTGCTCCTCGTAGTCGCTCGTTTCCTCCTCCAGTTCGGAGGCCTCGACGGCGATCCCGGTCAGGCCCTCGAGCCGGCGCAGCAGCGCCAGCGCCGCCTTCGGGTTGGGGACCGCGGCGACGTAGTGGGGCACCGCCGCCCAGAGCGAGGCGGAATCGATCCCGCTCTGGCCGCAGAGGTCGTGGACGACGCCGACGATCCCGGTCGGGCCCTCGTAGCTGGAGCGCTCGAGTTCGAGCTCCTCGACCAGGTTGGCGTCGGAGGCGAGGCCGGTGATCGGCACCGGCAGGGTATGGGAGACCTCGGCGATCAGCGCCCCGAGGGTGACGACGAACTCGACGCCGAGGGCGTCGGCGGCGGTGGCGATCGTCTCCGAGAAGGTGCGCCAGCGCAGGTTCGGCTCGGTGCCGTCGAGCAGCACCAGGTCGCGTTCGGCGCTCGGCACCCGGGCCGCGATCAGGTTGTTTTCCGGCCACTCGATCCGCCGCGTCTGGCCGCCGTCGAGGGTGATCGTCGGCCGCGTCGACTGGAAGTCGAAGTAGTCCTCGGGGTCGATCCGGGCGATCAGCTGGGCGTCGAAGGAGGAGGCGACGGCGCCGAGCGCGGTCGAGGCCGAGGCGGCGGCGTCGTTCCAGCCGCGAAACGAGCAGACCAGGACCGGGGAGCGGAGATTGGGCAGGTCGCCTTCCCAGGTGAGCGATTCCACGCTTTGAGCGTAGACGATGGCCTTGCTCCGGGCAGCGGGTTCAGGGCGCGGCCCGGGCTCGGCGCAGCAACTGCAGGGCCATGAACAGGGCGAGGGCGGCGAAGGTGAGCTGCAGCGCCCGTTCGGAGACGTGGTTGGCGACGGCGACCCCGACCAGCACCCCCAGCGGCGAGAGCACGCCGATCACCAGCGCCTCGCGGAGGCGGACGTTGCCGTAGCCGTTCTGGCGGATCGCCCCGACCAGGGCGACGATCACGATCATCAGCAGCGAGGTCGACTCGCCCTCGACCTGGGAGAGGCCGAGGAAGATCGTCAGCGCCGGCACGAAGAGGACGCCGCCGCCGACCCCAACCAGGCCACCGGCGAGGCCACCGGCGACGGCGATCAGGGCGGCCGCGAGCTCGCTCATTTGAGGATCAGCTCGATCGCGATCGCGGTCAGCAGCAAGGCGAAGAGGTAGGAGACGGCGCGCTGCGGGATCCGCTGCTGGATCGCCGTCCCCAGCACCACGCCGGCGACCGCCGGGATCGCCAGCAGCAGCCCGGTGAGGACGTGGACGTTGCCGTAGAGACCACCCTCGGCGAGCGTCCCGAGCAGGCCGATGAGGACGATCGCGGCGAGGCTGGTGCCGGTCGCGAGGCGCTCGCCGTAGCCGAACCAGAAGATCAGCAGCGGCACGATCACGGTGCCGCCGCCGACCCCGAAGAGACCGCTGAAGACGCCCGCCAGGGTGCCGATCGCCGCCAGCTTCAGGGTCTCGTTGGCGGGCATCGGACCGGACCGGGTCGGCATCGGGCGATACTAGATGCCGTGCCTCGCGAATCCGATACCGGGGAGGGCGCCTGGGCCTCCCTGCTCGAGCCGCTGCGGGCGCAGCCGGAGCGGGCGGCGATCCTGACCGACGTCGACGGCACCCTGGCGCCGATCGCCGAGCGGGCGGAGGAAGCGGCGGTGCCGGCGGCGGCGCGGCGGGCGCTGGCGGCGCTGAGCGAGCGCTTCGGCCTGGTCGCCTGCGTCTCCGGGCGCCAGGCGGCCGAGGCGCGGCGGCTGGTCGGGCTCGACGGCATCGCCTACGCCGGCAACCACGGCCTGGAGCTGCTGCTGCCGGGGGACGCGGAGCCGCGGCCCGACCCCTCGCTGGCCGGGCGCGAGCGCGAGGCCGCCGACTTCCTCGCCGGCATCGACGCGTCTTCGCTAGCAGCCGCCGGGCTGCGCCACGAGGACAAGGGGCCGATCCAGGCGCTGCACTGGCGCGGCGCCGGCGACGAGCCGACAGCGGCCGCGCGGGCGCACGAAATCGCCGTCGAGGCCGGGCAGGCCGGGCTCGAACCGCGCTGGGGGCGCAAGGTGCTGGAGCTGCGCCCGGTCGGCGGCGGCGGCAAGGACGCCGCGGTCGCCTCGCTGCTCGCCGGCGAGGACCTCGACCGCGCCGTCTACGCCGGCGACGACCGCACCGACCTCGACGCCTTCGGCCGCCTGCGCGAGCTGCGCGAGGAGGGCCGGCTGAGCGTCGCCGTCAGCGTCGGCATCGTCTCGCCCGAGGCCCCGGCCGAGCTCGCCGAGGAGTCCGACCTGACCGTGTCCGGGCCGGCGGGCTGGCTGGCGATCCTCGAGTGGCTGGCGGCCTAGCGATGCCCTACACCGACCTGCTGCGGGTCACCGTCTTCATCACCGGCGCCGAGGCGACGGCGCTGGGCGCGATCACCGCGATCGGCGCCAACCGCGAAGGCAGCGCGACGACGATCCTCGTCGCCGCCGCCTGGTGGCTGGTCTCGCTGGCGATCGGCTTCTACCTCGGCCGCCCCGCCCGCGCCGCCGACGACATGCGCGACGTCCTCGCCCGCGCCCGCACCGCCACCTCGCTGCCGTCCGAGGCGCCGGGGCGGATCGCGATCGGCCGCCTCTGGCCGATCGGCGTCACCGCCCTCGCCGCCGGCGGCCTCGGCCTCTTCTTCCCCGGCGTCGCCGTGATCGGCGCCGGCTACGCGCTGATCGTCTCGCTCGCCTGGCACACCCGCGAGGCGGCGGTGCTCGGCATCGAGCACCGCGACGGCGTCAAGTTCTACGTCGTCCCCACCTCCGCCCTGCGCCCGGTCGAGCTGGTCCGGACGCCGGGGCTGCGCAGCGACCGCCTCAGCCGGGCCTAGGAGCGCAGCAGCTTCGAGAACTCGCGCCAGCCGCGGGTGTTGGCGACGTCGGCGGCGCCGAGCCAGGCGCGGCGGGCGGTGGCGACCGCGTAAGCCATGTTGTCGAGGGTGTCGATGCCGTGGGCGTCGGTGTTGAGGACGATCGTCGCCCCGACTTCGCGGGCGAGGCGGGCGTGCTGCTCGGAGAGGTCGCGGCGGTTGGGGTTGCCGTTGATCTCCAGCATCGTGCCGGTCCGGGCCGCCGCCTCGGCGACCGCCTCGACGTCGATCCCGTAGGGCTCGCGGCGGCCGATCAGGCGGCCGCTGAGGTGGCCGATGCAGTTGACCTGCGGGTTCTCGATCGCCGCCAGCACTCGCGCGGTCATCTCCTCGGCCGAGATCGAGAACGAGGTGTGGACGGAGGCGACGACCCAGTCCAGCGCCGCGACCAGGTCGTCGGGGTAGTCGAGGCCGCCGTCGAGGCCGATGTTGATCTCCGAGCCGGCGAGCAGGCGGAAGCCGCGTTTGCCCTTGTTCCAGGTGGCTATCTCCTCGATCCGCCGCCAAAGCCGTTCCGGGGTGACGTGGTCGCCGAAGCCGTGGCTGGCGGAGTGGTCGGTGATCGCCATGTAGGCGTAGCCGCGCTCGCGCCCGGCCGCCGCCATCTCCTCGAGCGTGTTGCGGCCGTCGGAGAGGGTGGTGTGGGCGTGGAGGTCGCCGCGGACGTCGCCGAGCTCGATCAGCTCCGGCAGCTCCCCCTCCCGCGCCGCCCTCAGCTCGCCCCGGCCCTCGCGCAGCTCCGGCTCGATATAGGCGTAGCCGAGGCGCTCGTAGACGCCCTGCTCGCTCTCGCAGAGGGTCACCCCGCCGCTCTCGGTGTCGGTGATGCCGTGCTCGGAGACCGAGAGCCCGCGCGCCACCGCCTCTTCGCGCAGCTGCACGTTGTGGGCCTGGGAGCCGGTGAAGTGCTGCAGCAGGTTGCCGAAGGCGGCCGGCGGGACGATCCGCAGGTCGACCGCGATGCCGTTGTGGGTCTGCGCCCGCACCCCGTTGGGGCCCGGCTTGCCGGCGGCGGCGATCAGCGGGTGGCCGGCGAGGTGCTCGGCCAGCGCCGCCGGCTGCTCGGCGGTGGCGATCAGGTCGATGTCCTTGCAGGTCTCGGCCCAGCGCCGGACCGAGCCGGCGACCTCGACCCGGTCGGCGCCCGGGTGCTGGCGCAGGGCCGCCGCCAGTTCCTCGGCGATCGGCCGCACCATCGAGAGCAGCAGCCGGCCCGGCCCCTCGCCGGGCTCGCCGAGCCGCTCCAGCGCCGCCAGCACGTTCGTCTCCGCTTTCGGGCCGAGGCCTTTGAGGTCGCGGATGCGCTCTCCCTCGGCGGCGGCCCTGAGGTCCTCGATCGAGGCGACGCCGAGCTCCTCGTGCAGCCGCCGCGCGGTTTTGGCGCCGACCCCGGGCACCCGCGTCACCTCGATCAGGGTCGGCGGGAACTTCGCCTTCAGCTTCGCCGCGGCGGGAATCTCGCCGGTCTCCAGCAGGGCGGCGATCTTCTCCGCCAGCGTCTTGCCGACGCCGGGGATCTCGGTCGCGCGGCCCTCCCGCGCCAGCTCGGCGACCGAGACCGGGCTCTCGCGGATCGCCTTGGCGGCGGTGCCGTAGGCCAGCACGCGGTATTTGACCGCGCCGTCGAGCTCGTAGAGCACGCCCAGCTCTTCCAGCGCGGCGGCGATCTCGGCGTTGGTCATCTCTGGAAGTTAGCCGTCGCGGCCGCCGCGGTCTTTAGCCGGAATTTCGGATCGCCAATAGCATCGCGCCCGATGCCCAAGTCCAATCCCGGCCCCGCCTGGCTGGTCCTGCCGACCTACAACGAGGCGGAGAACATCGAGGCCTTCGTCGATGCCGTGCTGGCGAAGCTGCCGGCCTCGGCGCGGGTCCTGATCGTCGACGACAACTCGCCCGACGGGAGCGGGCGCCTGGCCGACCGGCTGGCGGCCGAGCGGTCGAGCGTCGAGGTCCTCCACCGCCCCCGCAAGGAAGGCCTCGGCCCCGCCTACGTCGCCGGCTTCCGCCGCGCCCTCGAGGGCGGCGCCGGGCTGGTGCTGGAGATGGACTCCGACTTCTCGCACGACCCGGCCTACCTGCCGCGGCTGCTGGAGGCGGCGCAGCGGGCCGACCTGGTGCTGGGCTCGCGCTACGTGCCGGGCGGCGGCGTCGGCGACTGGGGGCCGCTGCGGCGGGCGATCAGCCGCGGCGGCAGCGCCTACGCGCGGCTGGTGCTGGGGGTCGAGGTGCGCGACCTCACCGGCGGCTTCAAGTGCTTCCGCCGCGAGGTCCTGGAGGCGATCGACCTCGACACGATCGGGGCCCGCGGCTACGCCTTCCAGGTCGAGATGACCTACCGGGCGCTGCGCCGCGGCTTCAAGGTGGTGGAGGTGCCGATCGTCTTCCGCGACCGCCGCGCCGGATCCTCGAAGATGGACCGCGCGATCGTCGTCGAGGCGGTCTGGCGGGTGCCCCTTTTGCGGCTTGGACCCCGGCGCTATACTTTCTGAAGTATTGGCCTACGAACCTCGATTCCGGGAGATCGATATCCAGTGACTGGGAAATTGACCGACGTAACCGACGCCACCTTCAAAGCCGACGTGATCGATGCCGACGGCCCCGTGCTGGTCGACTTCTGGGCTCCCTGGTGTGGGCCGTGCCGCGTCGTGCACCCGGTCCTCGAGGAGATCGACGGCGAGCGCGAGGACCTCAAGATCGTCAGCATCAACGTCGACGAGAACCAGCAGACCGCAGCGCAGTACGAGGTGCTCTCGATCCCGACGATGATCCTCTTCAAGGACGGGGCGATCGCCAAGAAAGTCGTCGGGGCGATGCCGAAGCGGCGCCTCGAGGCCGAGCTGGAGCCGGCGCTCGCCTGAGGGCGGCGGCCCCTTCCAAGCCATGCCGTTCGTTCACGTCCACTGGTTCGAGGGCCGGACCTACGAGCAGAAGGCGGAGATCGCCAAGCGGATCGAGCAGGCGCTGGTCGAGGTGGCCGGCGCCCCGCCCGAGCATTGCTGGGTGAAGTTCTCCGACTCGGCGAAGACCGACTTCATCATCGGCGAGCCAGCCGGTGACTGACGCCGATTCGGCCGCTTCGTCAGGCCAGCGCCGGGGCCCCGACCTCGACGCTGACGACCCGGTCGGGGGCGGCAAGTGCTGCCTGAGCAGCAGCCAGGAGAGCGACGGCGTCGAGGTCGAACTGCTCCGCCGCCGCTTCGAGCAGTCGAAGGTGATCGCGGGGATTGAGTAGGGCGACGTTCGCGACGCGACCCTTCGAGAAGGAGACGTTGCAGAAGTCCTCGTCGACTCCTTCGCCATCGTCCCAGCGGTCGACCTCGATCAGATCGATGGAAACGGCATCGGCCTCACTGTCGTAGTCGGCTCTCATGGGTGCCTCCTGATAGCGTGGGCGGCCCTCCGGATCTCTGTCCACAAGGGCCGGATTGGAAATCAAGCTTTCCACCTCTGCCCGAGTCAGCCTCAGGCGCGGGTGACGGAGATGATCAGCTCGGCGCCGTCGATCTTGGCGCTGGCGCCCTCGACGGCGTCGTAGCCGACCGCGGCGGCGAGGACCTCGTTGGCTAGGTAGGCCTCGTGGGCGCGGGCGGCGGCGAGCAGGTCGGCGTCGCCGCCGAGGCTGAGTTCGATCCGGTCGGTGATCTCGAGGCCGGCCTCTTTGCGGGCGTTCTGGACGGCGTGGACGATCTCGCGGGCGAGGCCCTCCCGGCGCAGCTCGTCGTCGAGCTCGAGCTGGAGGGCGACCGCGTGGCCGGCCTCGGCCTCGACCTCGTAGCCCTCGAGCGGCTGCAGGGCGAGGGTGATGTCGTCGGGGCCAAGCGTGTGGTCGACGCCGTCGATCGCGATCCCGACCTCGCCGCCCTCGGCGAGCGCGGCGGCGACGTGGGCGGGATCGAGCGCCGCGACCGCGGCGGCGACCTGCGGCATCCACTTGCCGAAGCGGGGTCCGAGGGCGCGGTAGTTGGGCTTCGCCGTGTAGCTGACCAACTCGCCCTGCTCGCTGACGAAGTCGAGCTCCTTGACGTTGAGCTCGGCGGTGACGAGCTCGGCCCGGGCCTCGATCGCCGCCCGCTCGGCCTCGTTGGCGACGATCACCGCCCGGCGCAGCGGCTGGCGCACCTTCGCCTTCGCCTGGGCGCGGGCGGCGCGGCCCAGTTCGACCGTCAGCCGCACCGCCTCCATCCCGTCCTCCAGCTCGGGGTCGCGAAGTGCTGCGTCGACCCGCGGGTAATCGCGCAGGTGAACCGAGTCGGCCGTCTCGGCGGCACCGGCGGCGAGGTTGAGGTGGATCTCGTCGGCGAGGAAGGGGATGAAGGGGGCCAGCATCGCCACCGTCTCCAACAGGCAGTGGCGCAGGGTCGCGAAGGCGGCGCGGTCGCCGTCCCAGAAGCGCCGCCGCGAGAGCCGCACGTACCAGTTGGAGAGCTCCTCGACGTAGGCGGCGATCGCCCGTCCGGCGGCGGTGCAGTCGAAGGCGTCCATCCGCTCGCGCACGGTCGATGCGGTCGCCTGCAGGCGGGACAGCGCCCAGCGGTCGAGGTCGTTGGCGGGCTCGGGAGCGGCGCCGAAGTCGTCCGGGCCGAGGTCCTCCGCATTGGCGTACAGCACCCAGAACGAGTAGGTGTTCCAGAGGGTGAGCAGGAACTGGCGCACCGACTCGCCGACGGTCTCGACCGAGAAGCGGTAGCCCGACCAGGGCTGCTGGGCGGTCAGGTAGTACCAGCGGAAGGCGTCGGCGCCGTGGCTGTCGAGGACGTCCCAGGGGTCGACGACGTTGCCGCGGCTCTTCGACATCTTCTGGCCCTCGGGGTCGAGGATGAGGCCGAGGCAGACGCAGTTGCGGAAGCTCGACTCGCCGAACAGCAGCGTCGACTCGGCCAGCAGCGTGTAGAACCAGCCGCGAGTCTGGTCCTGGGCCTCGCAGATGTAGTCGGCCGGGAAGCGCCGCTCGAACTCCGCCTCGTTCTCGAACGGGTAGTGGAACTGGGCGAAGGGCATCGCGCCGCTGTCGTACCAGGTGTCGATCACCGACTCGACCCGGCGCATCTCGCCGCCGCACCTGCCGCACTCGATCGTCACCGCGTCGATGTAGGGGCGGTGGAGGTCGTCGGGGACCGTGCCGCCGGAGCGGTCGCGCAGCTCGGCGACCGAGCCGATGCACTCGAGCTCGCCGCAGCGGCGATCCGAGCAGCGCCAGACCGGCAGCGGCGTGCCCCAGTAGCGGTCGCGCGAGAGCGCCCAGTCGACGTTGTTCTCCAGCCATTTGCCGAAGCGGCCGTGCTTGACGTGCTCGGGGTGCCAGCCGATCGTCTCGTTGTTGGCGAGCATCTGCTCCTTGACCTCGGAGGTGGCGATGTACCAGCTCGTCGTCGCGTAGTAGATAAGGGGGGTGCCGCAGCGCCAGCAGTGCGGGTAGGAGTGCTCGTAGGTCTGCTCGCGGAAGAGCCGGCCGCGGCGCTCGAGGTCGGCGATCAGCCCGCGGCTGACCTCGGGGTCCTTGACGAAGCGATCCTCGAAGCCGACCACCCGCTCGTCGAAGTGGCCGTCGGGCTTGACCGGGTTGTAGAGCGTCTGCCGCCGGGTCGGGTCGAAGAGATCGTGGGCGGCGGCGACCGCGTAATCGTCCTCGCCGAAGGCGGGGGCGATGTGGACGAGGCCGGTGCCGTCCTCGGTGGTGACGAAATCGCCGGCGACGACCTGGAAGGGGGCCGCGGGCGGGACTTTGGCCGGGCCGCCGTCGGAGAGCTCGAAGACCGGGCCCTCGTAGCGGCGGCCGATCAGGTCGGCGCCGGCGAAACGGGCCTCCACCTCCACCCCCTCGCCCAGCACCTTCTCGAGCAGCGGCTCGGCCAGGATCAGCGCCTCGCCGTCGACCCGCGCGCGCACGTAGGGGACCCCCGGCGCGACGGCGACGGCGACGTTGCCGGGCAGCGTCCAGGGCGTCGTCGTCCAGACCAGCAGCGACTCGCCCGACTCGGCGCCGGCGCCGTCGAGCAACGGGAAGCGCACGTAGATCGAGGGATCTTCGACATCCCTGTAGCCCAGCGCCACCTCGTGCGAGGAGAGCGGGGTGCCGTCGCGCGGGCAGTAGGGGACGACCTTGTGACCCTCGTAGAGGCGCCCGTCATCCCAGAGCTTGCGAAGAGACCACCAGACCGACTCGATGTAGTCGTCCTCGAGCGTCACGTAGGGGTCGTCGAGGTCGATCCAGAAGCCGATCCGCTCGGTCAGCCGGTTCCACTCCTCGACGTACTCGAAGACCGAGGCGCGGCAGCGGGCGTTGAACTCGGCGATCCCGAACTCCTCGATCTCCTGCTTGGAGGCGATCCCGAGCTGCTTTTCGACCTCGAGCTCGACCGGCAGGCCGTGGCAGTCCCAGCCGGCCTTGCGCGGGACCCGGTAGCCGCACATCGTCTTGTAGCGCGGGTAGACGTCCTTGAAGACGCGGGCGAGGACGTGGTGGGAGCCGGGCCGGCCGTTGGCGGTCGGCGGGCCCTCGTAGAAGCTCCAGACCTCGGCCCCGGCGCGGTTCTGCAGCGAGCGGGCGAAGACGTCGGCGGCGCGCCAGCGCTCGAGCACCCGCCGCTCGAGCTCGGGGAAGGACTGCTTCGGGTCGACGGGGCTGAATCCAGGCATGGACGGGTGATTCTAGGAGCGAGTAGGCTGCGCGCCGCGTGCCCGTCTTCGACCTGAACGGAAAGGTGGCGCTGGTCACCGGCGCCGGCCGCGGGATCGGCTTCGAGACGGCCCGGCAGATGCACCTGCGCGGGGCCTCGGTCGCGGTCCTCGACCTCGACCCCGAGCAGGCCCGCGAGGCGGCGGAGCGGATCGGGCCGCGGGCGATCGGGCTCGGCGCTGACGTCACCGATCAGGGGGCGATGATGGCAGCGGTCGCTGAGGTGGTGGAGAAGCTCGGCGGCCTCGACGTCGCCGTCGCCAACGCCGGCATCGCCCAAAAGCGGTTCGCGACCGCGCGCGGGATCTCCGGCGAGGAGTGGGAGCGCGTCTTCGAGGTCGACCTGCTGGGGGTCTGGCGCACGGCCCGCGCGGCGCTGCCGCAGATCGTCGCCCGCCGCGGCCAGATCGTCGTCGTCTCCTCCGTCTACGCCTTCGCCAACGGCATGGGCAACTCCCCCTACGCGGTCGCCAAGGCCGGGGTCGAGCAGCTGGGCCGGGCGCTGCGGGTCGAGCTCGCCCCGCACGGCGCCAGCGCCACCGTCGCCTACTTCGGCTGGGTCGACACCAAGCTCGTCCAGGACGCCTTCGACCAGGAGGACGGCGGCCGGATCAGCGAACTGAGCCCCGACTTCCTGCTGAAGCGGATCACCCCCGCCGAGGCCGGCGCCGGCCTCGTCCGCGGCATCGAGGAACGCGCCCCGCGCGTCTTCGTCCCCAAGTGGTGGCGCTACGTCTCCGCCCTGCGCGGCCTGATCAACCCGCTGCTGGACCGCCGCATGGAGAGCGACGCCAAGACCGCGGCGCTGATCCGCGACCTCGACGCGAAGACCGTCGACGCCGAGAAAATCTCGGCGTCGGGCTAGACGCCGCCCGCGCCGGCGAGCTTTCGCTTCTCGTACTCAGCCGCCTGCACCAGATCGTAGAGCCGCTCCGGCGCAACGTCGGCTTCGTTCGGCCACTCGATCGTGACACCGCCGTCGTCAACCTCCAGCTTGCGGAAGTACTCGACGTCTCGCAGTGGCTCGAAAACTTCCCCGCGTCCAACCAGATAGGAGAGATCCACGTCGGCTGCGAGCCCATCGGCAAACTTCAGATGGACCTTGTAGCCATCGATCGGAATCGCTTCGATCAACTTGGGCGGTAGGACAAGCACAGGGCCCATTGTAGACAAATCATTTCAATGGCTCGATTCTATCCAGTCGCTGACCACTGCGACCGCGCTCCCAGTTTGCCATCAACTCAGCTCGGTGAGACCGAGCCCACTTCCGTACAAGCCGTTCGATCCGCAGCGGCAATTTGCCGGCGATCCGACTCAGGTCTGTGACGTCGAACGAGGCTTGATCACCACTGTAAAAGGCATGGAAGTGGGGGCGACCGGAATGAATGGTCTCGTCGAAGAACATCCTGATCGTGATCCCGTAGAAGCTGCTGATCCGCGGCACCCCCGCCTAAGGGCTGGGCGGCTGAGTCTCTCCCCCGTCTCAACCTGACCGGGTTAGGCGCTCGAGCAGGATCAGGAAGGACTCGTAGGGCTCGCCGGTGGCGCGCTCGAGGCCGATCTCGCAGGTGCGGTTGCTGCAGAGGTGGGCGTCGAAATGGCGGCCGGCCAGCTCGGCGGCCTGGGGGGCGGTGGCGGCCGCGGTCAGCTCCGGGTGGGAGATGCCGCGGTCGCCGGCGAAGCCGCAGCAGGTCGCTGAGGGGGCGACGAAGACCTCCTCGGCGAGGGCGCCGGCGAGGGCCTCGAGCCGCGGCGCCAGGCCCAGGTGGCGGGTCGCGCAGGTCGGGTGCACGGTCGCGGCGCCGACCTTCTCGCCGACCTCGAGCCAGGGCAGCAGGCGATCGTGCGCCCAGGCGACCGAGTCGAGGATCTCGAGCCTGGCCAGGCGCTCGGCGTTCTCCTCGCCGAGCGCGCCGGGGCCGGGGTCGGCGATGCCGTGGGTGCAGGAGGCGGCGTCGATCACGATCGGCAGCGCCCCTTCGCCGCTCCAGCCCCAGAGCCGCTCGACCATCTCGTTCGCCTTGCGCCGGTGGGCGGCGCCGAACCCTTTCGAGCTCCAGGGCAGCCCGCAGCAGGACCCCCCCACGTCCTCCGGAATCCACACCGGCAGCCCCGCCCGCGCCGAGACCTCCACCATCGCCTCCACCACCCAATGTCGATGGGCCGATTTCCCGTCGATATCACGGGAAATCGGCCCATCGGCGGAAGTGGGGCCGAAGATGCGGTTGGTGCAGGAGGGGACGTAGACCGCGGCGGCGCCGGTGTGGAGGGTCGGCGGCAGCGTCCCCGGGGCGGCCCCGGGCAGCGCCTCGCCCTTCTTCGTCCGCCGCGCCAGCGGGCCGCCGAGGCGCAGGCCGGCGCGCGAGGCTCCCTCGACCGTCTCCCAGCGCCGGGCGGCTCCGAGTGCCCGCTTCTCGGCCCGCTCGCCGTGGCGCTGGGCGCGCAGTTCCTTGACCAGCCTGCCGGTGTCGATCCCGACCGGGCAGGCGAGCCGGCAGGAGCCGTCGGCGGCGCAGGTGTCGAGCGCCTCGTAGGGGAACTCGCGCAGCAGCGCCAGCTGCACCGGCGAGCCCGGCGGCTGGCGCGCCATCTCCCGCCGCAGCACGATCCGCTGCCGCGGCGTCGTCGTCAGGTCGCGGCTGGGGCAGACCGGCTCGCAGAAGCCGCACTCGACGCAGGTCGTGGCCGACTCCTCGATCGCCGGCGTCGTTTTCAGGTTGCGCAGGTGGACACCGGGGTCGCGGTTGAGGACGACCCCCGGCGAGAGCACGCCGTCCGGGTCGGCGAGCCGCTTCACCCGCCACATCAGCTCGGTCGCCTTCTCCCCCCACTCGCGCTCTACATAAGGGGCCATGTTGATGCCGGTCCCGTGCTCGGCCTTGAGCGAGCCGTCGTACTTGTCGACGATCAGCTCGACCAGGCCGCCCATGAAGGCCTCGTAGCGGTCGAGGTCCTCCTGCTTGGCGAAGTCGGGGGTGAGCATGAAGTGGAGGTTGCCGGCGGAGGCGTGGCCGGCGACCCCGGGCAGGAAGCCGTGCTCGCCGAGCAGCGCCTGCAGGTCGCGGGCGCCCTCGGCGATCCGCTCCGGCGGCACGCAGACGTCCTCGACGATCAGCGCCGTGCCCGGCAGCCGCAGCCGCCCGATCAGCCCGTGCAGGCCCTCGCGCACGCGCCAGGCGAGCTCGATCTCCTCGGGGTCGCGACTGAACTCGATCGGGCGGATCGTCTCGTGGGAGGCGAGGATCCTCTCCGCCCCGGCGACCTGCTCGTCCAGCTCGGCATCGCCGTCGGCGCCGAACTCGACCAGCAGCACCGCCGACTCCGGCGGCAGCTCTTTCCACTCCTGCGGCGCCCCGACCATGTTCCAGGCGGCGGTGATCAATGCCGGCGCGACCATCAGCTCGACCGCGGTGGCGCCGGCCTCGACCAGGTCGCGGACCGGGGCGATCGCCTGGTCGATGTCGGGGAAGTGGACCCAGGCGGTGGTGGTGCGGGGCAGCAGCGGAACCGTCTCGAAGACCGCCTCGGCGACGAAGGCGAGGGTGCCCTCGGAGCCGACCAGGAGGCGGCGGAAGATCTCCAGCGGCTGCTCGGCGTCGAGGAAGGCGCAGAGCCGGTAGCCGGTCGTGTTCTTGATCCCGAACTTGCGGCGGATGCGCTCGCTCAGCTCCGCGTCGGCGCGGAGCTCGTCGCGGATCGCCTCCAGCCCGGCGACCAGCTCCGGCTCGGCGGTGGCGAAGCGCTCGGCGGCGTCGGGCGCGGCGCTGTCGATCGTCGTCCCCGAGGGCAGGACGAAGGTCAGCGCGGTGACCGTCGAGTAGGAGTCCTTGGTGGTGCCGCAGCGCATGCCGCCGGAGTTGTTGGCGACGACGCCGCCGACGGTGGCGATCTCGGTGCTGGCCGGGTCGGGGCCGAGCTTGCGCCCGTGCGGGGCGAGGACGCGGTTGGCGTGGCCGAGCACGGTGCCGGGCTTGACCCGAGCGCGGGCGGCCTCGATCTCGTCCCCGCCCTCGCGGGGGGCGCCGGCCTCGACCGCGACGCCGCCGAAGTGGCGGCGGACGTCGACGAGGATGCCGTCGCTCTGGCCCTGGCCGTTGAGGCTGGTGCCGCCGGCGCGGAAGGTGACCGGGATCCCCTGCTCGCGGCCGTAGGCGAGGACCTTGGCGACGTCGTCGGGTTCGTGGGCCATCACCACCGCCCGCGGCAGCAGCCGGTAGGGGCTGGCGTCGGAGGCGTAGCGGACGATGTCGCCGGCGCTCGCCAGCAGCCGGCCCGGGCCGAGCAGCCGCTCCAGCTCGCCCCGCAGCGGCTGGGCGACGCCGGCGGCGATCTCGTCCGGGGCGCGGTCGGGCGCGGGCTCGGAGGCGGGCGGGGCGAGCGACTCCGGCTTGCGCTCCAGCAGGGCCATCGGGCGCCTAGAAGAGCGACATCCCGGGGGCAACCGGGACTTCGACCAGCTCCGGCTGGGAGGAGGCGAGGGCGGCGGCGAGGGCGGCGGCGGCGCCCTCGCGATCGCCGGCGCGATGGGCCTTGACGCCGTAGCCCTCGGCGACCGCGGCGACGTCGAGCTTCGGCAGGTCGAGGCCGGGGGCGCCGCTGACCCCCTCGGCCTCGGCGAACCACTTGAGGATCCCGTACTCCTCGTTGCGCAGGACCAGGAAGGTGACCGGGATGTCGTAGGCGACGGCGCTCCAGAAGGCGGTGATCGCGTACTGGGCCGAGCCCTCGCCGAGCACGCAGACGACCGGGCGGCTGGGCTCGGCGAGCTGGACCCCAACCGCGGCGGCGAGGCCGAAGCCGAGGCCGCCGCCGGCGGCGAAGTAGTAGCTGCCGGGCCGCGAGATCCGCAGCTGGTTGCGCAGCGCCAGGGTCGCCGTCGGCGCCTCGAGCACGACGATCCCGTCCTCGGGCAGGGCCTCGCCGAGGGCGCTGAGCACGGTCGAGGGGTTGAGCGGATCGGCCGGCGGGATTTCCTGTGGCGGCTGGTTCGGCTCCGGGACCGGGCGGCTGGACTCGGGGACCGCCTCCAGCAGCGCCGCCAGGGTCAGCTCGACGTCGGCGACGATCGCGTCGCCCATCGGCGCCCGCACCGCCTCGTCGGGGTCGCTGGTGATCGCCACCAGGCTCGCCCCCTCGGGCAGCAGCGGCCCGGGGATGTGCGGGTAGTAGGGGAAGACCGAGCTGCCGACGACGAGGATCAGGTCGTGGCCCTCGAGCGTCTGCCCGACCGGGCCGATCGCCGGCGGCAGCACGCCGCGAAAGTTGGGATGGCCCTCGGGGAAGCCGAGCCGGTTGCCGCCGGTCGCGGGCGAGGCCCAGACCGGCAGCCGCTGGCGCTCGGCGAGGGCGACGCCGAGCTCCCAGGCGCCGCTGGCGTCGATGTCGGGGCCGGCAACGAGGACCGGGTTGGCGGCGGCGTCGAGCCGCTCCGCCAGTGCCCGCACCGCCTCGGGGTCGGCGCTCGCCCGCGCCGTGACCCGGCGCTCGATCGCCGCCCGGGCGTCGCCCGCGTCGACCTCGACCCCCCAGTCGTCCATCGGCAGCGAGACGAAGACCGGCCCGCGCGGCGGCAGCGAGGCGAGGTGGGCGCCGTGGGCGAGCGCCAGCGGCACGTCCTCGGCCCGCGGCGGCTCGTAGGACCACTTGACCAGCGGGTGCGGCATCCGGGTCGCGTCGCGGTTGGTCAGGTTCGCCTGCAGGGTGATCTGCGCCCGCGCCTGCTGGCCGGCGGTGACCAGCAGCGGCGAGTGGTTGGCCTGGGCATTGAAGATCGCCCCCATCGCGTTGCCGACCCCGGGCGCGGTGTGGAGGTTGACGACCGTGGTCTGGCCGGAAGCCTGGGCGTAGCCGTCGGCCATGCCGACGACGACCGCCTCCTGCAGCCCCAGCACGTAGCGGAAGTCGGCCGGGAAGTCGGCCAGCATCGGCAACTCGGTCGAGCCGGGGTTGCCGAACATCGTCGTCATCCCGTGGGCGCGGAAGAGGTCGAAGGTCGCGTCGCGAACCGTGGGCATCCGCTCGAACCCTATCCACCTTTTGCGGAATTCAAGCTCACATCCGCGCGGTCGATAGGCAGAGGACTTGTCCGTACAGGGCCACCCAATCAACCGCGGCGCCGGCCACTGGTACGCGCGCCGGGCCAACCTCGAGGCGCTGGCGCTCCTCGCCCTGGTCGTGCTGGCGATCTGGGCGGTGACCCGAGCCAGCGCCGGCCCCGAGTCGGAAGCGCCCCCGACCCCGACCAAGTTGATCTACGCGCCGGGCAAGATCGTCCCGATCCCGGCCTCGATCCCACACGAAGCCGGCGACATGGTCGATCGCCGCATCCTCCCCGACCTGCTCTGGATCGCCAAGCGCTACCCGATCTACGTCACCGACGGCTACTCGGGGCCGCTGCCGGACGGCAGGCACGTCGGCTGCGACGAATGCCACGTCCACGGCTCCGACCACTACAACGGGGTCGCGGTCGACCTGGTGCCGGTCGACGACACGACCACCTGCGGCCCCAACTGGGCGCCGATCACCCGCCTCGCCCACTGGGCCGAGCCGGTCCAGAACCAGCCGCGGCCGCCCTTCCGCTGGGTCGGCTACGAAGGCGACGCCGGCCACGGCTGCGGCAACCACCTCCACCTCTCCTGGAACCACGCCGCCGCCGCCCAGTTCCAGCTCGCCGAATGGGTCGAAACCTTCCCGACCACCGCCGCTGAAACGACGGCCCCGAAGCCGCACAAGCACCCGGCCGCGCCGCCGGCCCCGAGCGGCCCGCCCGGCGGCTTCAGCCGCTCGCCGACCGGCGGGATCTCAGCCAGCGGTGGCGGCGACTGAGGCATGAGTCGAGTTTCTCTCGGTATGCGAGAGAAACTCGACTCAGCGCCGCTCTTCATAGGATGGAGTGCCGATGCGTGTCTCGATCGCAGCGACCCTCTTCGCCTTGCTGACTCCCTTCGCCGCCGGCTGCGGCCGCGGCGAAGAAGAGACGACCCCAACCGCCTGCCTCGATGGCGCCGGCGCCTACGCGGCGGCGCTCGCCAAGGCGCCGGGCGAAGTCCGGCTCGCCGGCGGGGTGCCGATCAGCGAGTGCCTCAGCGAGAACCAGGCGGGCGGCGAGCTGGCGACGGTCGGCGAAGCCCTGGTCGAGACCGCGACCAGGCTCAACGCCGAGGCGCGGGCGCAGCCGGGCGGCGCCGCCGGCCTGCGCCTCGGCTACCTGCTGGGCGCCGCCCAGCGCAGCGCCGAGGACACCGAAGGCATCCACACCGACCTGATCCGCCGCCTCACCGTCGCCGCCCGCTTCCGCCCCGAGGGGCCGCTGCCGGCTGGCTTCCTCGCCGCCTACCGGCGCGGCTACGACGCCGGCCGCGACCACGGCTGAGCTGGTCCCCCTTAGGTCGCGGCGCGGCCGCCGACCGGGACCTCGGCGCCGCGGCCGCGCCGGCGCGCCTGCAGCTGGCGGGCCACGGCGTAGGAGCCGTAGACCACCAGCAGCGCCAGGATCTGGGCGCCGATTCCCTCCCAGGTCGCGTAGAGGCCGAGCCACTGTCCCCAGGAGAGGCCGAGGGTGAAGTCGGCCGGAGTGCTCGGCAGCCAGCCCAGGCCCTGCATGGTGTGGACGGTGGTGCCGACCATCACCGCCAGCACCAGCCCGATCAGGACGCCGGTCGCGATCAGCATCTTCTTGTAGGGCAGCTTGCGCTCGAGGCGGAAGGTGACGAAGCCGACCACAAGCGTCCCCGCCAGCCCGATCGCGACCCCGAGCAGGGTGGCGCTGGTGCCGGCGCTGACCTGCAGGTTCTGCAGGAAGAGGACGGTCTCGAAGCCCTCGCGGTAGACGCTGGTCAGGCCCAGCAGGGCGAAGCCGAAGACCTGGCCGGAGAGGAAGCCGAAGCGGTCGAGCCGCTCCAGCGCTTTGCGGCGGCGGTGGAAACGGCCGATCCACTCGCTCCAGTAGACGCGGTGGAAGAACCAGTTGGTGACGACGAGCAGGACGGCGATCGCCAGCAGGCCGGTGATCGCCTGCAGCCGCAGGCCGCCGTCGCCGAGGGCGTCGACGAGGACCTGGGCCAGCGCGTAGGTGATGGCGCTGGCGCCGAGGCCGAGCAGGGCGCCGATCAGGACCGGGCGCCGCAGGCGGCGGCGGGCGCCGACGAAGGAGGCGGTGATCGCGGCCAGGATCAGGACCGCCTCCAACCCCTCGCGGAAGACGATCACCGCCGCGTCGGCGACCACGGTCGCGCGGCTGACGCTCTGGTCGCCGAGGGCGAGGGCGGCGGTTTCGACCTGGCCCTGGGCGCGTTCGGCGGCTGCCGTCACCGCCGCGGCGCCGGCGCCCGCGGCAAGCGCAGGCAGCAGCCCGGGCTGAGAGGGACCGGGGGACCAGAAGGCGTCGCCGACCGCGGTCGCGAGGGCAGCGTTGACCGCGCGCAGGCGAACCGCCGGGCCCTGGGCGAAGAGCGCGTAGGCCTCGGCCGCCGCCGCCCGCGCCGGGGCGCGGTGCCCCGCCCTGGCCGCCGCCGCGGCGGCGGCGAGCAGCGCTTCGATCTCCGCGTAGGGCCTCGCCCCGGCGCTGCCGCCGAAGCCCGCCCTGGCGAGCTCGCGCTCGATCCCCTCGGCGAGGCCGTCGACGCGCAGCGGCAGCGCCCAGGGCCGCAGCCGTTCGCGGCTGATCGCGAGCGCGGCGGCGAGCTGGGCCGAGCCGCGGGCGGCGCCGTCGAGACCGCTGTCGCCCGCCGCCCGCCAGGCCGCCACCTGGGCTTGCAGCGCCGCCGCCAGCGTCCGCGCGCGAGCGGCGGCGAGGGCTTCGTGGGTGGGATCGGCGGCCGCGTATTCGGCCGGCAGCGCCGCCAGCAGCGCCGCGGCGCCGTCGACCTGGGCAGCCGGCGCCGGCTGCCCGGCGGCCGCGGCCGCCGTCGCGACCCCGCCCAGCAGCGCGATCGCGACTGCGGCTGCCGCCGCGCCTGCGATCCGCTGCCAGGTCCGGAGCCGCATCGCCCTAGGCGCCGCTGACCTTCGCCGCCACGGTCGAGAGCGGTTCGGCCAGGGCGTCGACCTCGACCGCGAACTTGCGCTTGTCCTGCGGCGTCAGTTCGCCGTAGAGCGCGAAGCCCAGGGGCGTGTTGCGCCGGTAGGTGTCAAGGCTCTTCTGCACGGCTTCGAACCGTTCTTCGATCGTCGCCGCCAGCTTCGCGTTGCCGGTCTGCTTCAGCGCCGGGATCAGCAGCACGAACGCCTTGCGCGAGCCCGAGAGGTTGCCCTCGAAGTCGGAGAGGTCGGTGTGCGAGTAACGGTCCTCCTCGCCGGTGATCTTCGAGTTCGAGACCTCGTTCATCAGCTCGACCGCGCCGTTGGCCAGCTGCGCCGGCTGCAGCTCGATCGACTTGACTTTCCGCTGCAGCGTGTCGACGTCGTCCATCAACTTCTTCGCGTAGGACTCCGTGCCCTTCGTCGTGTTCTGCTCCCAGAGCGTGCGCTCGATGCGGTGGAAGCCGGTCCATTCGCTTTCGTGTTCGACGTCGTTGATGCGAGCGTCGATCTCGGGGTCGAGTTCGCCGAAGCTCTCGGCGACCGGCTCGATCGCCTCGTAGTGGATCCGCACCGGGCCGAACAGTTCCTTCGCCCTGGCGGTGTCGCCCGCTTCCAGCGCCGCGACGAATTCCTGAGTGCCGCTCCGCAGCTTCGCGACTTCGGCTTCGACGTAGGCCTTGTAGCCGTCGGTCGCCCGCTTCAGCAGCGCCGCCGAGGCGCCCGCCGGCTGGCCGGTCGCCTTGCCGGTCGCTTCCAGCGTGCCCTGGTCTTCTTCGCTGCCGTTCGGGCAGTTGACGATGTACTTGCCGGGGTCGAGGTTGAGCGAGAAGCTGCCGGGGATCCCTTCGACCACGTTCTCGGCCTCGCCGAGGATCACTCCCGACTGGTCCTTCAGCTCCATCTCGCTGACGTTCGAGGTGCCGCCGTTGGTGATTTCGAAGCTGACCGGGCCGGCCGGGACTTCGATCTGGTCGGGCGTGCAGCCGGAGTCGGTCAGCGTCACCGCCACGTTCTTCGAGCCCTTCTCAGAGCTCGAGCTGCTGCCGCAGGCGGCGAGACCGAGCACCGCCAGCACAACCACGAAGCCTGCGAGAACCTTGGACAACCCTGCCTCCTTTGAAATCCGATTGCCGCACTAGGAATGCGCCGCGGCACACTAGCAGGATTAGGTCGCCCTTATAAGGGATGCCTAACGCGGCGGTACTCGGATCACAGCGAGCCGGCGATCGCCTCGTAGAGCAGGTAGACGTTGAGGGCGCTGATGACCAGGGTCACGACCAGCATCAGGTTGCTGGTCAGCCGCCGGTTGACCATCTCCCCCATCACCTCCGGCCGGCGGGTGACCAGCAGCAGCGGCACCAGGGCGAAGGGGATGCCGAAGGAGAGGACGATCTGCGAGTAGACGAGCGCCTGGCCGGTGTTGACCGCCAGCGCCAGGACGGCCAGGGCGGGGATCATCGTCAGGGTGCGCCGCAGCAGCAGCGGGATCCGCCAGTCCATGAACCCCGCCATCACGACCTGACCGGCGTAGGTGCCGACGCTGGAGGAGGAGAAGCCCGAGGCCATCAGCGCCACCCCGAAGGCGAGCGCGGCGCCACCGCCGACCAGGGTCTCGAGGTGGGCGTGGATCGGGCCCAGGTCGCTGACCCCGTTGAGGCCGGGCTGGTGGAAGAGCGCAGCGGCGATGCAGAGCATCGAGAGGTTGACGACGCCGGCGATGCCGAGGCCGACGACGCAGTCCCAGCGGTTGTAGCGCAGCAGGGTGCGGCGCTCGGCGCGATCGACCGCCGGGATCCGGTCCTTCTGCAGCGCCGAGTGCAGGTAGATGACGTGCGGCATCACCGTGGCGCCGATGATCCCGACCGTGAGGCCGAGGGTGTCGCCGCCGCTCAGCCGCGGGACCAGGCCGCCGGCGATGCCCGCGTAGTCCTGGTTGCCGGCGGCGAAGAAGACGTAGACGAAGCCGGCGCCGAGGATCGCCAGCAGGCCGACGATCGCCAGCTCGAACCTGCGGTAGCCGCGCTGCTCGAGCGCGAGGATGGCGAAGGCGACCACGGCGGTGATCAATCCGGCGGTGAAGAGGGGAACGCCGAAGACGAGGTTGAGGCCGAGCGAGGCGCCGACGAACTCGGCCAGGTCGGTGGCCATCGCGATCACCTCGGCCTGGACCCAGAGCATCGCGTTGGCGCGCCGGGGGAAGGCGTCGCGGCAGAGCTCCGGCAGGCTGCGCCCGGTCGCAAGGCCCGCCTTCGAGGTCAGGTACTGGACCAGGATCGCCATCAGGTTGGCCATCACGATCACCCAGACCAGCTCGTAGCCGTGCTTGGCGCCGCTGGCGAAGTTGGTCGCGAAGTTGCCGGGGTCGACGTAGGCGACCGAGGCGACGAAGGCCGGCCCCATGATCGCCAGGGCGCCCCGCACCCGGCCCCGGGAGAGGATGCGCCTGAGCTCGCTGGGGGTGCCGAGGGCGGGCGTGTCGGGAAGGGCGACGGTACCGTCGGGAGCAGTCACTGCGGGCACCCTAACAGAAAAGTCCCCAGAGACTAAATCTTAATTCAAGCTAAGTAAAACCCGAGGTTGGACGTGGCTTCGGAAGCGGGTTCGGCCGCTATGCTCGTCGGGTGCAGGCGACCGGCTCCCGCGCTCCCTCCTCGGCGGTCGAGGATTACGTCAAGGCGATCTACTCGCTGACCCGGCGCCCTGCCGCAACCGCGACCACGACCGAGCTGGCGGAGCGGCTGGGCCTCTCGGCGGGATCGGTCTCGACGATGGTGAAGCGGCTCGACGAGGCCGGCCTGGTCGATCACGTCCCCTACCAAGGGGTGCAGCTGACCGCCGAGGGCGAGCGCCTGGCGCTCGGGGTGATCCGCCGCCACCGCCTGCTCGAGGCCTTCCTCGTCAGCGCGCTCGATATCCCCTGGGACGAGGTCCACGGCTACGCCGAGGAGCTCGAGCACGCCGCTTCCGACGAGCTGATCGAGGTGATCGCCGAGAAGCTCGGCGACCCCTCCGCCGATCCCCACGGCGACCCGATCCCCAGCCGCGACCTGGCGATCGACGAGGGCGCGACCGACAGCCTCGCCAACCTGGCGCCGGGGGCGCGGGCGACCCTGGTCCGGGTCTCGGACTCCGACCCTGCCGTGCTGCGCCACCTGGGCGAGCAGGGCATCGGCATCGGCGACGAGCTGGAGATGGTCGGCCGCCAGCCCTTCGAGGGGCCCTTCGAGGTCCGGATCGGCGACCGCGACCACAGCCTCAGCCCGATTCTGGCGCGGGCGATCCGGGTCCGCTGAGCCGGCTCCCCGCTGGGGCAGGGGATCGTCCGCTCGTTCGAGGTCAATACGCTCCAGGTTCAATCGAACCAGCGATGGAGGACACGACCTTGACTGAGCAGCTCTGGGGTGGCGAGACCACCAAAGCCGTCGACAACTTCCCGGTCTCCGGCGAGCGGGTGCCGGTGCCCGTGGTCCGCTGGCTGGGCCGGGTCAAGGCCGCCGCCGCCGAGGCCAACGGCGCTCTCGGCCTGCTCGACGCCGACCTCGCCGAGCGCATCGCCGCCGCCGGGGCGGCGGTCGGCGACGGCGAGCACGACGACCAGTTCCCGGTCGACGTCTTTCAGACCGGCTCCGGCACCTCCTCGAACATGAACGCCAACGAGGTGATCGCCAACCTCGCCGGCGAGGGCGCCCACCCCAACGACCACGTCAACATGGGCCAGTCCTCCAACGACGTCTTCCCCTCCGCCGTGCACCTGGCGGCGCTGGACCAGGTCGTGCACGAGCTGCTGCCGGCGATGGGCGGGCTGGAGGCGGCTCTGGAGGCGAAGGCGGAGCGCTTCGCCGACGTGGTCAAGGCCGGCCGCACCCACCTGATGGACGCGGTCCCGGTCACCCTCGGCCAGGAGTTCGGCGGCTACGCCGCCCAGGTCCGGCTCGGCGTCCAGCGGATCGAGGCGACGCTGCGGCGGGTCGGCCAGATCCCGCTTGGCGGCACCGCCACCGGCACCGGCCTCAACACCCATCCCGAGTTCGCCGCCAAGGTGCGCGCGAAGCTCGCCGCCGAGACCGGCCTCGAGATCTCGGCGCCGCTCGACCCCTTCGAGGCGCAGGGCAACCGCGACGCCCTGGTCGAGCTCTCGGGCGCGCTCAAGGTCTACGCGGTCTCGCTCAACAAGATCGCCAACGACCTGGCGCTGATGGGCTCCGGGCCCCGGGCCGGCCTCGCCGAGCTGCGGCTGCCGGAGCTGCAGAAGGGCTCCTCGATCATGCCCGGCAAGGTCAACCCGGTGATCCCGGAGGTGGTGATCCAGGTCGCCGGCCAGGTGATCGGCAACGACACCGCGATCGCGATCGCCGGCAGCCAGGGCCAGTTCGAGCTCAACGTGCGGGTGCCGCTGATCGCCCGCAACCTGCTCGACTCGATCAAGCTGCTCGCCTCCGCCTCGCGCCTGCTCGACGAGAAATGCGTCACCGGCCTCGAGGCCAACGAGGAGATGACGACCCGCCACGCCGAGGCGACCCTGGCGACGGCGACCGCGCTCAACCCCCACATCGGCTACGACCGCGCCGCCGACATCGTCAAGGCCGCCGCCGAGTCGGGCCGCTCGCTGCGCGAGGTCGCGCTCGAGCAGGGGGTCGAGCCGGAGATCCTCGAGCAGGCGCTGGATCACCGGCGGATGGCAAGGCCGCACGGGTAGGGGTCGAGTCAAAGTCGCGAGCGGGCGGCTTCCAACAGGTTCTCGGCACGGCGCCAGGCTCGTTTGCGCTGCTCGGCGGTGACCGGCGGCGCTGCGTATCCGGCTCGCGTCTTCATCTGCAGCAGCAAGCGCAAATCGTTCCCAGCTTCTTCCCGTCCGGCGTTACCTTCGACAGCTCGTCAATCGCCAGAAGATGATTGTCGCCCTGGGCGAAGTGGCCAAGCGCTTTGCAGCAGATTACGTCCGAGGCGGCGATTCCGGCATGAACGCAAAGGGTCACGAGTGCATCGCCCACATCGGCTTCATCCTCAGCGAGATCGCGTACGGTGGTGGCGGCCTTGAGGAACTGCTCCGCCTTCGCGAACCTCCCGCTGACGACTTGATCGTCGCAATCTCGAAGGCGAACCGTCATGCATCCCCTTGCTCGATCAGGACACGCAGATCGTGGCGTGACCCCCCGAGCGCTATGCCATCGATGAGCACCTCTTCAATTAAGGGCCGGACCGAGGCATCTGACAGCTCTCTCACTCCGTACTCAAGGATTCGTGCCTCATTGCCGGTCCAACCAGTCGCATTTGACACGCAAGCCGCGAGCTGGTCTCTCCAAGCCGACTCTTCCTCTGACGTTTCATCCCTGCGAATCACAAGCAGGTCGAGATCGCTTTGAGGGCCGGCCTCCCCACGAGCTACCGAGCCGAACAGGAAAACTGAATGCGGTGCCGGGTCCCAATCCCTGACAGCTTCCCGAAGCCGACCGATTAGCTGGGCTCGCAGCGAAGAGAGCCCTTCGATGTAGGGAGCGGCAAGATGCTCCCGATTCAATCGGTACATCTTCGCCTGTCCTGCCTGGTGCCGCAAGACGACGCCCTGATCGACAAGGCGATCGGCGGCTCTGCGAACTCCATGCTCCGACCCGTGACCGAGCAGCCGGTGCAATCGGCGGCCACTGAACTCGTCTTCGGCTCTCGCCAGCACGGCGAGGACATCTCCGTCTAGAGTCGGCGTGACCACACCCATGGGCCGCTGAAAGTCCATCTCTATATCCCAACTATAAGTTGCATATCCCAACTATAGTAGGGAAAGAGAGACGGGGTGAAATCAGCCCTGCAGCGTGACGAACCTCTCCTCGGTGAGCTCCTGGACTGCGAAAGCCGGCCCCTCGCGGGTGTTGCCGGAGTCCTTGACGCCGCCGTAGGGCTGCTGGTCGGCGCGGAAGGTCGGCACCTCGTTGATCAGGACGCCGCCGAACTCGAGCGTGCGGCCGGCCTCGAGGCCGCGGCCGATGTCGCGGGTGAAGACGCCGGCCTGGAGGCCGAACTTGGAGTCGTTGGCCAGCGCCAGCGCCTCGGAGAACTCGCCGTAGGTGTCGATCGTCGCCACCGGGCCGAAGATCTCCTCGCACCAGACCTTGGCCTCTTTGGGCGGGGACTTCAGCAGGGTCGGCGCCAGGCAGCGGCCCTCGTCGACCAGCTCGCCGCCGCTCAGCAGCTCGGCCCCGGCCTCGACCGCCTCCTCGACCCAGGCCTTGACCCGGTCGCGGTCGTCGGGGGTGATCAGCGGGCCGACGTCGGTCGCGGGGTCGAGCGGGTCGCCGACCTTGAGCTTGGCGACGTTGGCGACCAGCCGTTGCGTGAAGGCCTCGGCGACGTCCTCCTGGACGAGGATCCGCTGGATCGAGATGCAGCTCTGGCCGGCGTGGGAGAAGGCGTGGATCTGGGCTTTGTCGGCGGCCGCCTCCCAGTCGCCGTCGGAGTGGACGATCAGCGGCGCGTTGGAGCCGAGCTCGAGGTTGACCTTCTTGTGGGGGACGCGGCTGCGAATGTCCCAGCCGACCCCGGCCGAGCCGGTGAAGGTCAGCGCCTTGGTCAGCTCGTGCTCGACGATCGCGTTGCCGACCTTGGAGCCGGGGCCGGGGATGACGCTGAGCCAGCCCTCGGGGAGGCCCGCCTCGTTGAGGATCGCGGCCAGCTTCAGGGCCGAGATCGGGGTCTGGCCGGCGGGCTTGAGGACGATCGAGTTGCCGGCGGCGATCGCCGGCCCGAGCTTGTGGGCGACCAGGTTGAGCGGGAAGTTGAAGGGGCTGATCGCGCCGACCACCCCGTAGGGCACCCGCAGCATCACCCCGAGCTTGCCGACGCCGGCGGCCGAGGCCTCCATCGGCACCGTGCCGCCGGTCAGCTTGCGCGCCTCGGTGGCGGAGAAGGTGAGGGTGTCGACGCAGCGCTGCGCCTCGACCGTCGCCGTCTTGATCGGCTTGCCCGCCTCGGCGGCGATCGTCAGCGCCAGCTCCTCGACCCGCTCGCCGACCAGCTCGGCGGCGCGGTCGAGCGTCGCCGCCCGCTCGTGCTGGGGGAAGTCGGCGGACTCGAAGGCCTCGTGGGCGGCGGCCACCGCGCGCTCCACCGTGGCCTCGTCGCCGAGCGCGACCCGGCCGACGACGCTGCCGTCGTAGGGGCTCTTGACCTCGCCCCAATCGCCGCTCTCGCTCCACTCGCCGGCGGCGAGGAGCTTGTGGTCGACCGCTTCGATCGCCTGCGTCGCCATCTCCAGAACAGGGTAGAGCAGGCCGCGACTCGCCCATCCCGAACTTGTTGACCCAGAGATGCGCAAGCGACTGATCAGCACCATGCTCGCCCTCCTGCTCGTCCTGCCGGCGCCTGCCGAGGCCGCCGTCAGCTGGGTCGTCCACGGCCGCGGTTTCGGCCACGGCGTCGGCATGAGCGCCTACGGGGCCTACGGCTACGCCCTGCACGGCAAGGGCTACCGCTTCATCCTCGGCCACTACTACCCGGGGACGGCGATCGGCACCCTGCCGGGACCGCGGATCGTCCGCGTCCTGCTCGAGATCAGCGACGGCGACGTCCTCTTCAGCAACGCCAGCGGCGCCTGCGGCAAGACGCTCGACCCCCAGCGCAGCTACGAGGCGCACCGGGTCGGGGGCTCGGTGCGGCTGCGCAGCTCCGGCGGCAGGCCGCTCGCCAACTGCGGCCAGAAGCTGCGCGCCGCCGGGTCCGGCGGCAGGATCGCGATCGCCGGCCTCGGCAGCTACCGCGGCGCCCTGGAGACGGTGCCGACCGAAGAAGCGTCGGGGTCGCTCAACGTCGTCAACGCGCTCGCGGTCGACCAGTACGTGAAGGGGGTGATCCCAAACGAGTCGCCGCCCTCCTGGCCGATGGCGGAGCTGAAGGCGCAGGCGGTCGCCTCGCGCTCCTTCGCCCTCACCGCCGGGGTCGGCGGCAACGGCTTCGACCTCTATGCCGACACCCGCAGCCAGGTCTACAAAGGGCTGGAAAGCGAGTACACGACCAGCAACGCCGCCGCCGAAGCGACCCACGGCCAGGTGCTCGAGTACGGGGGCCACGTCGCCGAGACCCTCTTCTCGGCCTGCTCGGGCGGCCACACCGAGAGCATCCAGAACGTCTTCGGCGGGCCGGCGGTCCCCTACCTGCAGGGCGTCCCCGACCCCTACGACTACTACTGCCCGCTGCACAGGTGGACGCTGCATTTCAGCGGGCCGCAGCTCAGCTCCCGCCTCGGCGCCTACCTCGAGGGCCGGCTGAAACAGGTGGTCGTGACCAAGCACGGGGTGACGCCGCGGATCGTCGAAGCCAAGCTCTTCGGGACGGGCGGGGTCAGCACCGTCAGCGGCGAAGAGCTCGAGGTCGCGCTCGGCGCCTACAGCACCTGGATGAGCTTCCAGAAGGTCGTCAGCGGCAGCGGCAAGGGGTAATGGAGGGCCTCAGGCCTGGGCGCCCTCGGGCGCGAGCGCGCCGCCCGCTCCCGGCGCCGTCTCGTCCGCCCGCGGCGCTCCCAACGCCTTCGGCACCAGCAGCCCGGCGCCGAAGCAGAGGACGAGGAAGCCGGTCGCCATCCAGAACGACTCGGTGAAGCCGGTCACCGTCGGCAGGTTGCCGGAGACGTTCTCGGCGATGAAGGTGGCCGAGAGCTGGCCGCCGAGGGCGCCGCCGAGCGTCCGCATCACCGTGTTGACGCCGCTGGCGACGCCGGTCTGATGGCTCGGCACCGCCTGCACGATGAGGTTGCCGAGGGCGGCGAAGGCGAGGCCGATCCCGACCCCGAGCAGGGCGGCGGCGACCAGCATCTCCCAGGGCTCGCTGTGGGCGAGGGCGAGCATCGCGAAGGAGGCGGTGGAGAAGACGGTCCCGCCCAGCAGCGCCAGCCGCGAGCCGAAGCGGGCCGAGATCGCCCCCGCCCGCAGGCCGAGGATCGTCATCCCGATCGTCGCCGGCAGCAGGTAGAGGCCGGAGACGACGACCGAGGAGCCGAAGCCGAAGCCGGTCCTGGTCGGCAGCTGGGCGAACTGGGGGAAGATGATGAAGGAGGCGTAGAGACCGGCGCCGAGCAGGAAGGCGGCGGCGTTGGTGGTCCAGACCCCACGCACCCGCATCATCGTCATGTCGACCAGCGGCGAGTCGCTGCGGACCTCGACCGCGACCCAGGCGGCGATGAAGGCGAAGCCGACCAGCGTCAGGCCGATCGTCTTCGAGCCTGCCCAGCCCCATTCGGTCGTCTGGCTGACCGCCAGCAGCACCGCCGAGACCCCGATCGTCATCAGCGCCGCCGCCAGCCAGTTGACCCGCCCCGGCGTGCGCACCGGCGATTCGGGGACCAGGCGCCAGGTCAGCACCGCGGCGACGACGGTCACGGCGAGCGGGATCCAGAACAGCCAGTGGTAGTCGAGGTGCTGGATGATCACGCCGGAGAGGACGATCCCGGCGCCGCCGCCGGCGCCGAGGATCGCCGAGAGCAGGCCGATGCCGCCAGCGACCTTCGCCGCCGGGAACTCGTCGCGGACGATCCCGAAGGCGAGCGGGAAGATGCCGCCGGCGACCCCCTGGATGAAGCGGGCGACGATCAGCAGCGCCAGCGAGCTGGCGACGGCGGCGAGCAGGGTGCCGAAGGCGAGGACGACCAGCGTCCACAGCAGCAGCTTCTCCTTGCCGTACATGTCGCCGAGGCGGCCGATGATCGCCGTCCCGACCGAGGCGGCGAGCAGGTAGCCGGTGAGGAGCCAGGTGACCCCGGTCTCGGTGGTGTGCAGCTCGCGCTGCATCGTCGGCAGCGCCGGCACCACCAGCGAGCTCAGCGTCGCGTAGGCGAGCCCGCCGAGGGCGAGCACGGCGAGGGTGACGTTGGGGTGGGTGCGGTCGGCGGTCTCGGAGGCCACGAAAAGGGACTGGAGGCGGGGCTGGCTGGTACCCGGCGGGGGAAGCGAAGTACAGTAGCGGAATGGCCATTCCGCCCATTGGGGCGACCGCCTGCTGGTCCGAGCTCGACGCCGCCGGGAAGCGCGCCACCCTGCTGCGCGCCGCCGGCGAGGTCTTCGCCCGCCAGGGTCTCGACGCGCCGATGCCGGCGGTGGCCGCCGCCGCCGGAGCCGGGGTCGGCAGCGTCTACCGCCAGTTCCCCTCCAAGCGCGAGCTGCTGGCGGCGCTGGTGATCGAGCGGCTGCAGGAGGTGCGGCACGACGCCGACGCGGCCCTGGCCAACCCCGCGGGGCCCTGGGCGGCGCTGACGGCGCTGCTGCGCACCTACGCCGAGCGCCAGGCCAGCGACGACGTCCTCGCCGAGGCGATGGCCTGCCTCTCCGCCGACCCCGAGGTCGAACGCGCCCGGGCGCTGACCGGCGCCGCACTGGAGCTGCTGCTCGACGCCGCCAAGGCCGAGGGCCGCCTGCGCGCCGACGCGACGACCGCCGACCTGCGCCTGCTGTTCGGCGCCGTGCGCGCCGCCGAGCAGGTCGAGCCCGGCGGCTGGCGGCGGATGTTCGAGCTGGGGATCGACGCGCTGGCGGCAGAGGGCGCCGGGGCGCCAACCGCTCAGCCGTCCGGGTAGGGCTGGATCGGGATGCCGTGGTCGGTCTCGCGCATCCCCAGCTCGTAGGCGCCGGCGCCGGCCAGGGTCAGCTCGCGGGGCGGCAGGCCGGGGCGCTCGACGGTCAGTTCGAGGTCGGCGACCGAGCAGTTGACGGTGTTGTGCTCGGGCCCCCTGGGGTCGGCGTAGACCCAGCCGACGAAGTCCTTCTCCGGGGCGGCGACGCGGCCGCGGACGACGACGTCCCTGCCGGGGAGGACGAAGGAGCAGGCGGTGGGCGCCGCCTCGATCGAGGCCGAGCGGATCGCGCCGAGGCCGCCGAGCCGGTGCGGCTCGCCTTCCAGCACCAGCATCCCCGAGGGGATCCAGGGGGAGGTGCGGGAGCCGAGCTTGACCCGGGCGGCGCCGGCATCGAAGTAGGTGCCCTGGGCGTCGGCAAAGCCGCTGCCCTCGAGCCAGACCCAGCGCTCGGCGTGCTCGCTGCCCCAGTTGTGGCCGATCATCCCCGGCCAGCCGGCGAGCTCGATCGTCTCGTCGTCGAGTTCGAGCCGTCCCTCGAAGCGGGCGTCGGGAAAGGGGGCGACGAACTTGGTCCGCGGCAGCGGCGCCTCGTAGAGCCAGTCGGCCGGCAGGTAGCGGCAGGGCGCGGCGTCACCGGCGAAGCTCAGCTCCCAGGAGGGAGCCGGCGCTCCCGCGCTCGGATCGGTGTGCGTTTCCCTCTCTATATGGGGAAAAGGAACACCGCAGCGGGCGAAGCCGGGGCCGATCTCGGCCGGGCCGACCCTGATCCAGGCGCCGGCCGGCGCCGAGAGCTCGCTCGCCGACAGCGTCACCTTGGTCGCCCGCGGCGCCGCCGCGGCGCGGTCGAAGAGGACGAACCAGATCGAGCCGGTCGGCTCGGCGCCGGGCCGCTTGTGGACGGTGTGGCGGATCCAGAGCCCGCGCCCCCCGCCCGGCTCGCAGGCCTTGAGGTAGAAGCTCTCGTAGTGGCCGGCCTTGGCGGCGACCCGCGGAAACCGCGCCTCTTCGTCCATACGGAAACCCTAGAGGCCCGGTCCCTGCGCTCTAGACCTTGATCGTGATCACGTCGCCATCCTGGACGACGTAGTCGCGGCCCTCGATCCGCAGCAGGCCCCGGTCGCGGGCGGCGGCGTAGCCACCGCACTCGACTAGCTGCTCCCAGCCGATCGCCTCGGCTTTGACGAACGCTTCCATGATCTCGGTGTGGATCGTGTCGGCCGCTTCCAGCGCGGTGGCGCCGCGCCGCAGCGGCCGCGCCACCGCCTCCTTGCCCTCGCCGGCGGTGAAGAAGGTGATCAGCTCCAGCAGCTCATAGGCGGCGCGGACGAGGCGCGCCAGGCCGGAGCCCTCGACCCCGTAGGACTCGCGCATCTCCTCGGCCTCGGCGGGGTCGAGCTCGGCCAGCTCGCCCTCGATCCGGGCGCTGACCGCGACCGCGCCGGCGCCGGCCGCGGCGGCGTGCGAGGCGACCGCCTCGGGCACCTCGGCGTCGCCCTCGTCGACATTGGCGACGTAGAGGATCGGCTTGGTGGTCAGACCCTGCAGGTTGCGCGCCGCGTTCGGGGCGGCGTCGGGGACCGGCACCGAGCGCGCCGGGCGCCCGGCGGCGAGCGCCTCGAACACCGCCTGCAGCCAGCCGTGCTCGGCGATCGCCTCGGCGTCGCCGGTCTTCGCCTGCTTGCCGACCCGCCCCAGCCGGCGCTCGACCTGGTCGTAGTCGGCGAGCACCAGCTCGGTCTCGATCGTCTCGATGTCGGCGAGCGGGTCGACGCGACCGTCGGGGTGCGGCACCCCGGACTCGGTGTGGCAGCGGACGACGTGGCAGATCGCGTCGGTCTCGCGGATCGAGGCGAGGAACTGGTTGCCGAGCCCCTCTCCCTCGGAGGCGCCCTTGACCAGGCCGGCGATGTCGTGGAAGGAGATCGTCGCCGGTTCGAGCTTCGAGCTGCGCACCGTCTCGGCGACCTTCTGCAGGCGCTCGTCGGGAACCTGGGCGATCGCCACGTTGGGCTCGATCGTCGTGAACGGGTAGTCGCCGGTCTGGGCGCCCCCCTTGGTCAGGGCGTTGAAGAGGGTCGACTTGCCGGCGTTCGGCAGCCCGACGATCCCGACCTTCATAGCGAGAGGGGCACCACGAGCCCGAGGGCGACGCCGATGAAGGCGCCGGCGAGGACGTCGGACGGGTAGTGCATCCCCAGGTAGGGGCGGCCGAGCGAGATCGCCACGGCGACGACGAGGGCGCCGGCGGTGGCCGGGTCGACCCGGACCATCGCCACCGCCACCGCGAACGAGGAGACCGCGTGGGCGGAGGGGAAGCTGAGTGAGGTGGGGGCGCCGCCGAGCGCTGGCAGGCCCTCGAGCTGCGGTCGCGGGCGGCGGACCAGCAGCTTGATCCCGTAGTTGAGGCCGATCGCGAGGGGCCCGAGGGCGGCGCAGATCAGCCACGATTCGCGCCGTTCGGGGTCGAGCAGGGCGAGGGCGACGCCGAGCGCGATCCAGACCGCGCCGTTGTTGCCGGCCCTGCCCAGCGCCACCGCGGCGGACTCCAGCCCGGGGCTGTGGCCGCGGGTGCGCATCAGGCGCAGCAGCTTCAGGTCGAGCTCGTGCATCGGCGCCGCAGGATATGCCGCTCAGTCAGTATGCGGTCATGCCCTCGGTTCCCGGCTACGTCCACACGCCCGGCCACCACTGCGGCTCGACCGCGCTGCGCAACCTGCTCGGCTTCCACGGAATCGAGCTCAGCGAGGAGATGGCGTTCGGGCTCGGCGCCGGCGCCAGCTTCTACTACCTGGCGCTCGACGACAGCTCGCCGAGCCGCTGGTTCAACGGCCGCACGGCGCGGCTGGAGGAGAGCTTCCGCGACCTCACCGGGGCGGCGCTGGAGCTGCGGACCTTCCCGCCTGGGGACGAGGGCGCCTGGGAGGCGGCGCGGGCGCAGGTCGACGCCGGCCGCCCGGCGCTGCTGCTGACCGACCTCTACTACCTCGACCACTACGGCAACTCCGCCCACTTCCCCGGCCACGCGGTGGTGCTGGCCGGCTACGACGAGGAGGACGCCCACCTCTCCGACACCGGCTTCGAGCAGCTGCAGACGACCAAGCTCGAGCACCTCGACCAGGCCCGCCACAGCGGCCATCCCGCCTACCCGCTCGAAGGCCACATGTTCACCGTCGCCGCCGCGGTCGACCGCGAGCAGCTCGAGGCGGCGGTCCCGCGGGCAATCGCCCAGGCGGCGAAGGAGATGCTGGAACCGACCTGGGGCGAGTTCGCCGGCATCCCCGCCGTGCGCCGCCTCGCCGCCGAGGCCGGCTCCTGGCCCGAGGCGGCGGCGGACTGGCAGTGGTGCGCCCGCTTCGCCTACCAGGTGATCGAGCGCCGCGGCACCGGTGGTGGCGCCTTCCGGCCGATGTATGCGCGCTTCCTGGCGGAGGCGGGACGGGCCGAGGCACCGCTGGCGGCGGCGGCCGGGGCACGCTGGACCGAGCTGGCGGTGGCGTTCAAGGCGGCGAGCGAGCGCGACGAGGCCGACCCGGCGCTCTGGTCCGAGGTCGGCACCGCCGCCGAGCGGGTGCTCGAGGCCGAGGACCGCCTCTGGTCCTCCCTCGCCGAGACGGGTAGGGAGTAGCGATGCCCTCCCCTCTCTCGCTGGCCAAGCGCGTCCCCTGGATGAAGGTCTGGGTCGCCGCCGCCTGGCTCGCCTCGCAGGGCCGCGAGCGCCTCGGCAACCTGACCGAGGCCGAGCGCAAGGAGCTGCTGCACATCGTCACCGCCTCCAGGGGCCGCCCCGGCAACGTCTCCAAGCACGACCGCGGCCGCCTCAAGAGCATCGTCGCGAAAGCGGCAAAGGGCGGCTGACTTGGGGATGAGCGTCGTTCAGGCGGCGCTGCTGGCCGGCAGCAGCCGGGCGAAGTAGCCGAACCAGTTGCCGGAGTGCTCCTCGAAGGTGAGGCCGGCCTCGGCGGCCTGGCGTTTGAGGCTGGCGAGGGTGGTGAAGTGGGGATCGCCGAAGAGCTCGCCGACGACGAGGCGGCCATCCGGCTTGAGGACGCGGCGGATCTCCTCGAGGGCGGCGACGGGCTCGGGGATCTCTCCCAGGACCGCGGTCAGGATCGCGGCATCGACGGTGGCGTCCTCGAAGGGGAGGGCGGTGGCGTCGCCCTGGGTCGGGACGAGGTTGGCGAGGCCGCGGGCGGCGGCGGCGCGCATCGTGTGGTCGAGGAACTTCTGCTGCAGGTCGAAGAGCTCGAGGGTGCCACCGGGGGCGATCCACGCGGCGAGGTCGAGGCTGTAGTAGCCGGTGCCGACGCCGATCTCGACGATCCGCTCGCCGGGGGCCGGGCGCAGGACCGCGCGCAGGCGCTCGCGGCTGATGATCGGGTGCGGAGCTTCGACCCAGAAACGCTGCCCGTAGGGGCAGGCCGAGGGGTTCTTGCGCCACCACAGCGCCGCGGCCAGGGTCGCCGCGGCGGCGGTGCCCAGCAGCGTCCGCGCCCGCATCACTCGCCGAGGCTGAAGCCGACCCGGTGCTCGCCCGACTCGATCCGCAGGAAGGCGACCTTGCCGAGGTAGACGGCGATCACGCCGTCCTCGGTGTGGAGGTCGTGCCAGCCGCCCTTCTCGAGCTGCTTGCGGAGGTCCTTGAGATCGCCCTCGGTGAGGCGGGCGGAGATCACCTGCCCACCCTCGAAGCCGATCTCGACTCGCTGTGCGTTGGCCATCAGTGCCCTCCCGCGGGTTCGACGATCTCGGTCAGGACCCCGCCGGTGGAGCGGGGGTGAAGGAAGGCGATGCGGCTCTCGCGGATGCCGGTCCGCGGTTCGGCGTCGATCAGGCGGATGCCGGCGGCGACGAGGCGCTCCAGGGTCGCGTCGATGTCGTCGACGGCGTAGGCGACGTGGTGCAGGCCGGCGCCCTTGGCGGCGACGAACTTGCCGACGGCGGTGTCGGGGCCGAGCGGGCGCAGCAGCTCGATGTGGCCGTCGCCGACGTCCAGCAGCACCGCCTCGACCCCCTGCGACTCGACCGTCTCGCGGTGCACGAGCGGCATCTCGAAGCTCTGCTCGTAGAGGGCGAGGGCGCCGTCGAGGTCCTCGACGGCGACTCCGACATGGTCGATCCTTCCGAACACGGCGGCCAGTCTATGCGGCCGGCGGCAGCGCGTCGCCGCCACCGTCGCCGTGCTCGACGCGGAGGATCTCCGCCATCGCCGCCAGCCCGACCTCGAGCTGCTCGGGGGTCGGCTCCCTGGTCGCGAGGTGGCGCTGGATCTCGCGACCGGGGGTGTGGAAGGCCTCGGCCAGGGGCTCGCCGTGGTGGCGGTCGCTCCAGGCGAACATCTCGACCGCCGCCGAGGCGCCGGCGAGGCCGACACCGGCGCGCACCACCTGGCTCGGCTCCTCGACCAAGCGCTCCAGCAGCAGGGTGCCGCCGGCCGAGAGCAGCATCATCGGCACGATCAGGTTGGAGCCGCAGCGGTCGTGCTCTTTCGGCACCGAGGCGACGTCGTCGATCCGCTGCTCGTAGGCAGCGATCGCCTTGTGCTCGACCCCGTGGTAGGCGGCGAGGTCGCGGTCCATCAGCGCCGCTACCGCCGGCACCGCCCCCAGCACCTGCGCCAGGCCCTCGCGCCAGGCGGAGGGGCGGACCCGCCGCCGCAACAGGCTGGTCGCGACGAGCGTGGTGCCGACCGCGGCGATCACGCGCCAGTCCTCGAAGGGCAGCCGCGCCGCCCGCAGCCGCCGCCGCGCCAGCGGCAGCACCGCCATCGCCTCGGCGAGTTTGATCGGGCCGCGCAGCCCCGGCGCCCGCGCCACCAGGGCGGGGGCCAGCTCCGGCTTGCGCTCGGAGGCGACCTGGATCTCGCCGTCGCGGTCGCGGACGGCGGCGGCCCAGTGGGTCGGGCCGTGGATCAGCAGCCCGTTGCGGAGGGCCATGCCACCGAGTCGCAGCCGCTCGGGCTCGTTCGCCGCCATCCGGCCACGATAGGCCATGGGGTGTCTGACTTCAGGGGGTCATATATGCACCCCTTAAGTCAGACACCCCCGCGGAATGCGGAGGGCGCCGAGGCAAGGTCCCCCTCGGCGCCCTCTCCCCCCTGTTAAGTCCCGGCCGGAGGCCCCCAGTCCAGGCCTCCGGCCGGTATATCGGCTCTCCCTGGCTCTAGCTTGGAAAGCCGACCCTAAAACCCAGGCAGCCTGGATAAGTTGCGGCGGAATCTAGGCGCGGCCGAATTTCTTTCGCAGCGCCTCCAGGCGGCGCCCCAGCTCGGCCTCGAAACCGCGCTCGGTCGGAGCATAGAAGCGGCGTCCCTCCAGGCCCTCCGGCAGCAGCTGCTGGTCGCTGACCGCGCCCGGCTCGTCGTGGGCGTAGCGGTAGCCGCTGCCGCGGCCGAGCTTCTCCGCACCCGGGTAGTGGGCGTCGCGCAAGTAGTCCGGCGGCGTCTTCGCCCCCTGCTCGCGGACCTCGGCGCGGGCGGCGGCAAGGGCCCTGTAGGAGGCGTTGGACTTCGGCGCCAGCGCCAGGTAGACGGCAGCCTGGGCAAGGTTCAGGGCGCACTCCGGCAGCCCCACCCGGTCGACCGCGCGGGCGGCGGCGTCGGCGATGAGCAGCGCCTGCGGGTCGGCGTTGCCGACGTCCTCGGAGGCGAGGATGACCATGCGGCGGGCGATGAAGCGCGGGTCCTCGCCTCCCTCCAGCATCACCGCCAGGTAGTAGAGCGAGGCGTCGACGTCGGAGCCGCGGGTGGCCTTGATCCAGGCCGAGACGAAGTCGTAGTGGCGGTCCCCCTGGCGGTCGTAGTCGATCGCCCGCCGCTGCAGCGCGTCCTCGATCGCGGCGACGTCGACCGGCTGGCCCTGGGCCCGCTCGGCGGCGCGCTCCAGCGCCGAGAGCGCGACCCGGGCGTCGCCGCCGCTGCGCTCGGCCAGCATCGCCAGCGCCTCCTCGGCGACCGGCGGCGGCGCGGCGATCCCGCGCTCGGGATCGGCCAGCGCCCGCCGCAGCAGCGCCTCGACCTGGGCCGGCTCGAGCGGCGCCAGCTCGTAGACCTGGCTGCGCGAGAGCAGCGCCGAGTTGACCTCGAAGTAGGGGTTCTCGGTGGTCGCCCCGATCAGCGTCAGCAGCCCTTCCTCGACCGCCGGCAGCAGCGCGTCCTGCTGGGCCTTGTTGAAGCGATGGATCTCGTCGAGGAAGAGCACCGTCGGTCGCCCGGCGCCGCGGCGCCGCTCTTTCGCCCGCTCGATCACCCCGCGGATCTCCGCTTTCCCGGCGTTGACCGCCGACTCCTCCTCGAACGCCCCCGCCGCGGTCGAAGCCGCGATCCGCGCCAGCGTCGTCTTCCCACTCCCCGGCGGCCCATAGAGGATCGCGCTGTGCGGCCGCCCACTCTCAATCGCGGCCCGCAGCGCCGACCCCGGCCCGACGACGTGCTCCTGACCAACTACCTCATCCAACGTCCGCGGCCGCATCCGCACCGCGAGGGGCGCGTCCTTCGGCACCTCATCCCTCCCGGTCCGGCCGGCGTCCCCCGGTCGTCCCGTGTCTCCCGTGTCGAACAACTGGTCGTTCACCTGCGGGTGAGTATGAGGGGATCGGGAGAGGGGTCGCCGGAGCCTCCCCGCTGTTGCTCCGCCGACCCCTCTCCCGATCCCCTCCCACGCTCCGTCTTAGAATCGTCAGATGGCAACCACCGAGCCGAAACCCGCCGCCCTGTCCACCCTCGACTCCTTCAACCCCGCCACCGGCGACCTCGTCGGCTCCGTCCCCACCATCACCCCCGACCAGGTCCAATCGGTGGTCGACGACGTCGCCCGCATCCAGCCCGCCTGGGCCGAGCTCTCGCTGAAGACCCGCGCCGGCTACATGCGCCGCGCCGCCGACGCCCTGCTCGACGACATCGACAAGGTCGCCGAGCTGCTGGTCCGCGAGCAGGGCAAGCCCCGGGCCGAGGCCTACACGATGGAGCTGCTGCCGACGGTCGACGCCCTGCACTGGTGCGCCAAGGCCGGGCCGAAGATCCTCGCTGACGAGAAGGTGCGGATGAGCCAGGCCTTCACCCTCTCCAAGAGCGCCCACTTCTCCTACGAGCCGATCGGCGTGGTCGGCGTCATCGCCCCCTGGAACTACCCCTGGTCGATCCCCTTCGGCGAGGTCGCGATCGCGCTGATGGCCGGCAACGGCGTCGTCCTCAAGCCGGCCAGCCTGACGCCGCTGCTGGGCGAGCGCATCCGCCAGGTCTTCGAGGGGGCAGGCCTGCCGGAGGGACTGGTCCGGGTCGTCCACGGCGGCGGCGCCGTCGGCGACGCGCTGGCCCGCTCCAGCGCCGGCAAGATCTTCTTCACCGGCTCGGTTGACGTCGGCCGCGGGGTCGGCGAGGTCTGCGCCGGCCTGCTCAAGGGCTCGGTGCTGGAGCTCGGCGGCAAGGACCCGATGATCGTCTGCGCCGACGCCGATCTCGACAACGCCGTCGCCGGCGCCGTCTGGGGCGGCTTCGCCAACGCCGGCCAGACCTGCTCGGGGATCGAGCGCGTCTACGTCGTCCGCGAGGTCGCCGAGCGCTTCGTCGCCGGCGTCGCCCGCGAGGCGGAGAAGCTGCGGCTCGGCGACCCGCTCGAGTGGGAGACCGAGATCGGCCCGATGACCTCCGACGGCCAGTACGAGATCGTCGTCGAGCTGATCGAGGACGCCGTGGCCGCCGGTGCGACCAGGCTCTGCGGCGGCCCGACCGAGGTCGCCGGCCTGCCCGGAAAGTTCATCGCCCCGACCGTGCTGACCGGCGTCACCCAGCAGATGCGGATCATGCGCGAGGAGATCTTCGGCCCGGTGCTGCCGATCGTCGTCGTCGAGTCCGAGCAGAAGGCGATCGAGCTCGCCAACGACTCCGAGTTCGGCCTCGGCGCCTCGGTCTGGACCAAGGACCGCCAGAAGGGCAAACGGATCGCCCGCCGGATCGAGTCGGGAATGGTCTGGATCAACGACCACTCCTTCAGCCACGGCGCCTGCCAGTGCTCCTGGGGCGGGGTCAAGGACTCCGGCGTCGGCCGCTCGCACTCCAAATTCGGCTTCTACGAGTGCGTCAACATCAAGCTCAACGCCTGGGAGCCGGGCCTGACCCGCGACTTCTGGTGGCACCCCTACGACCGCACCCTGGGCGAAGCGGTGCGGGCCTCGGCGAAGCTGCTCTACGGCAGCGGCGCGACCCGGACCGAGGCGCTGCGTGAGGGCGCGGCGCCGCTGCTGCAGGTCGGCCGCCGCACGCTGCGGAAGCGCAGCTAGGGCACGTGCGGCGACTTTCTTACGCTATGCGACAGAAAGTCGCCGCGGGCGGTGCGTCGCGGACCTTCACAATCCCCGCGTGAGCTCGGAAAACCCGCCAGCGGACCAGCCGGCGCTGCACCTCGCCGGCCTGCGCCGCGACTACGGCGAACGCACCGCGCTGGAGGGCGTCGGCCTCGAGCTGGCGGCCGGCTACTCGCTGGTCGTGCTTGGCCCCAACGGCGCCGGCAAGACGACGCTGCTGCGGATCCTGGCGACGCTGCTGCGCCCGAGCGGCGGCGAGGTCGAGGTGCTCGGCTGCGCGCTGCCGCGCGAAGCCTGGAAGCTGCGCGGCCGGATCGGCTACCTCGGCCACGAGCCGCTGCTCTACCGCGACCTCTCCGGCCGCGAGAACCTGCGCTTCCATGCCCGCCTGCACGGGATCTCGGGTACCCCGGCCGAGGCCCGGATCGACGAGCTGCTCGACGCCGCCGGGATGCGGCAGCGGGCAGAGAGCCGCGTCGCCGAACTCTCGGCCGGGATGCGGCAGCGGCTGGCGATCTGCCGCTGCGTCCTGCACCGGCCGCAGCTGCTGCTGCTCGACGAGCCCGACTCCAACCTCGACGCCGAGGGCCGCGAGCTGGCCCGCGGCCTGATCGGCCCCGACGCCGGCCACACTCGCGTCGTCGTCACCCACGACCCCGAGCGCTTTCTGCCCGAGGCCGACCAGGTGCTGCGACTGGGAATCGGCGAGATGGCGACGGTCTCGTGACCCCCTCGCGCGCCGCCTTCGCGGCGATCCTCGGCAAGGACCTGCGCTCGGAGCTGCGGACGCTGCAGTCGCTGCCGGCGATGGCGCTCTTCTCCGTCACCACCTTCGTCATCTTCCGCTTCGGCCTCGACCGCACCAGCCTCTCCGGCAGCCTCGCCGCCGGCGTGCTCTGGGCGACGCTGCTGTTCGCCGCCGTGCTCGGCATCAACCGCCTCTTCGTCGCCGAGCGCGAGGAGGGCGGCTTCGACGCGATCCGGCTCGCCCCGATCGACCGCAGCGTCCTCTTCACCGCCAAGGCGACGGCGCTGCTGGTCTATCTGCTGGCGCTGGAGCTGGTCGCGGTGCCGATCTTCTCGCTCTTCTTCCTCGACTCGGCGGCGGCGCTGGGGCCGCTGGTCGCGGTCCTGCTGCTGGCCGACCTCGGCCTCGCCGCCACCGGCACCCTGATCTCCTCGATGGCGGTCAACTCGCGCGCCCGCGACCTGCTGGTGCCGCTCGTCCTGCTGCCGCTGGTGGTGCCGCTGATGATCGCCGCCACCGGCGCCACCGAGCCGCTGCTGGCGCTGGGCGGTCCCGGTTACCACCGCTTCGGCACCTGGCTGATGGTGCTCGGCCTATACGATCTGATCTTCGGCCTGGTCGGCTACGCCGTGTTCGACTTCCTGCTCGAGGACTGAGCCGCCGGCCGGCCCTCACCCCCGCGAAGCATGTACGGCAAAGGACTGAGAACCCTCTCGATCGCCACCGTGGCGCTGCTCGCCGTGGGCCTCTCGCTGGTCTTCTTCTACGCTCCGATCGAAACCAACCAGGGCTTCATCCAGAAGATCTTCTACCTGCACGTGCCGCTGGCGATCACCGCGCTGGTCGGCTTCGTCGTCGGCGGCGTCTTCGCGATCGCCCACCTGCGCAGCGGCAACCGCAAGTGGGACGCGTACTCGTACGTCTCGATCCACATGTCGGTGATCTTCGGCGTCGCCGTGCTGCTGACCGGATCGATCTGGGCCAAGGCCTCCTGGGGGCACTGGTGGGTCTGGGACGAGCCGACCCTGGTCAGCTTCCTGATCGTCTTCCTCCTCTACGCCACCTACTACCCCTTCCGCTATGCGATCGAGGACCCCGAGCGCCAGGCCCGCTACGCCTCGGTCTTCGCGATCACCGCCGGCGCCTTCGTGCCGCTCAACTTCCTCGCCGTGCGGATGACGCAGAGCCTCGTGCACCCCCGCGTCTTCGCCACCGCCGAAGGCGGCCTGCCCAACTCGATGTTGATCACCTTCCTCTTCTGCTTCGCCGGGATCGCCCTGCTCTGGGTGACCCTGGTCAAGTTCGAGCTGACCGCGAAGAGCGCCTCCGGCCAGGTCAAGCGCCTGCGCCGCGCCCTCGACGCCCCGGCCACCTCGCCGAGCTCGCGGGTCGCCCCGGAGGTGAGCTGATGCACGCCCTGCTCGCCGCCGCCCCGGCGCTGCCGCTCGGCGAAGGCGGCAAGTACGTCGCCGGCGCCTACATCGTCTTCGTCCTCCTGCTCGTCATCTACGTCGGGATCATGGCGGCGAAACTGCAGCGGATCGAGCGCGAACTGCGCGACCTCGCCGGCTTCGCCGAGGCGCGGACCCAAGGTGAGGAGGCCGCCCCCGGGCGAGAGGAGGCGAGCAGCAATGTCTGAGCTCCTGGCCCTTGGCGTCTCCCACAAGACGGCGCCGCTCGACCTGCGCGAGCGGCTCTCGCTGACCGAGGGCCGCGCCGTCAGCGCCCTGCGCGAGCTGACCGCCGCCAACGGGATCCACGAGGCGGCGGCGATCTCGACCTGCAACCGCACCGAGCTCTACCTGATCGTCTCCGACCCGGTCGAGGCCGAGTCGACGGCGCTCGGGGTGCTCACCCGCCAGGCCGAGATCCGCCCGACCGAGCTGCTCGGCCACCTCTACTCGCTGCGCTCGGTCGACGCCGCCCGCCACCTGCTGCGGGTCACCGCCGGGCTCGACTCGATGATCGTCGGCGAGGCCGAGATCCAGGGCCAGGTCAAACGCGCCTACGAGCTGGCCCTGGTCGAGGGCGGCACCGGGCCGATCCTCAACCGCCTCTTCCGCGGCGCCCTCACCGCCGGCGGCCGCGCCCGCGAGGAGACCGGGATCAGCGAGAAAGGCGTCTCGATCCCCTCGGTCGCGGTCGAGCTGGCGCGGCGCACGCTGGGGGACCTGGGCGACCGACGCGTGCTGGTGATCGGCGCCGGCGAGACCGCCGAGCTGGTCGCCCGCGCCCTCGTCGCCCGCGGCGTCCGCACCGTCTTCGTCGCCAACCGCCACTACGACCGCGCGATCGGCCTCGCCCAGCGCTTCGAGGGCAGCGCCGTCCGCTTCGAGGAGCTGCCGGAGCAGCTCGAGGCGGCCGACATCGCCGTCACCGCGACCAACTCGCCGCACCACATCGTCGAGCGCGACGGCCTCGCCCAGGTGATGGCGCGGCGCCGCGGCCGGCCGCTGCTGCTGATCGACATCGCGGTGCCGCGCGACATCGAGCCCGCCTGCCGCGAGCTGGGCGGGGTCAGCCTCCACGACATCGACGACATCCAGCAGATCGTCGAACGCAACGCCAGCGGCCGCGAGGCCGAGGCGAAGCGGGCGGAGCGGATCATCGAGGCCGAGCTCGAGCGCTTCCAGCGCTGGCTCGCTTCGCTCGAGGTGGTGCCGACGATCAGCGCCCTGCGCGCCCGCGGCGACGAGATCGTGCGCCGGGTCCTGGCCGAGAACGAGAACCGCTGGGAGGGCCTCGGCGAGGCCGACCGCGAGCGGCTGCAGACGCTGGCGCAGGCGATCGCCTCGCGGCTGCTGCACGAGCCGACCCTGCGGATGCGGCGCTCGGCGGGCGAGGACGACGCCTACTTCTACGTCAGCGCGCTGCGGGAGCTGTTCGGGTTGGACGTGGAGACGGAGCCCGAGGCGGAAGGCGAGGGATCGGTGACCGAGCTGCGGAGAAGGGATCCCGGCAGGGGTTCCGCTTAACTTTTTCGAGCCGCGCTCGCGGCAATCGACGATGGCCAGCCGCGAAAAAGTACAAGACGCTCCACCCCTGCCGGGATCCCTTCCCAAGGACCGCGCCACGTGCACCGTCGCATCCACGGCAGCACGGCGCACGAGCTCGCCTAGATGATTCGCATTGCCACCCGTGGTAGCAAGCTCGCCCTCACGCAAGCAGGGCAAGTCGCTGAGATGCTGGGTGGCGCGGAGCTGGTGGAGGTCTCTTCGGACGGCGAGGTGGGGGATAAGTCGCGATTCGTGCGGGGGGTCGAGCGAGCGCTGTTGGCGGGGGAGGCGGAGGTCGGGGTGCACTCGGCGAAGGACCTGCCGGGGGAGATGGCGGCGGGGTTGGAGATCGCCGCGGTGCCGGCGCGGGAGGACGCGGCGGATGTCTGGATCGGGCCGGGGGCCTCGCTCGCGGACGTGCCCGAGGGCGCTCGGGTCGGCAGCGCCAGCCTGCGCCGCCGGGCGCAGCTGTTGGCGGCGCGGCCCGACCTGCGGGTGGAGGAGCTGCACGGCAACGTCGACACCCGCCTGCGCAAGCTCGCCGGGGGCGAGCTCAACGCGATCGTGCTCGCCGCCGCCGGCCTGCGCCGGCTCGGCCGCGAGGCGGAGATCGGCTTCGCGATCCCGGCCGCGGCGATGGTCCCCGCCGCCGGCCAGGGAGCGCTGGCGCTGCAGGTCCGGGCCGAGGACGCGGCCGCGAGCGCCGCGCTGGCGCCGCTCAACGACCTCGCGGCGATGCGCGAGCTGACCGCCGAGCGGACCGTCGTCGCGCTGCTGCAGGCGACCTGCGCCAGCCCGCTCGGCGTCCACGCCCGCGTCGCCGGCGAGCGGATCGAGGTCGAGGCCTTCGTCGGGCTGCCCGACGGCAGCGAGTGGCTGCGCGACCGGATCGAGGGCGAGGCCGCGGAGCCGTCCCTGGCCGGCGCCCGCCTCGCCGAGCGCCTGCTCAGCGCCGGCGGCCGCGACCTCCTCGACCGCGCCGAGCAGGTCGGCGGCGAGGCGGCATGACGCCCTCTCCCACAGCGGTGTTCGAGACTCTCGCTATGCGAGAACAAGGAACACCGCTGTGAGCATCCGCGCCGGGGTCGTCTACCTGGTCGGGGCCGGCCCGGGGGATCCCGGGCTGATGACGGCGCGCTCGCTGGAGCTGATCGCCGCCGCCGACGTCGTCTTCTACGACCGCCTGATTCCGCCGGGCGCGCTCGACGGCGCCGGCGAGGGCGCCGAGCTGATCTACGTCGGCAAGCGGCCCGGGGTGCTCTCGGTGCCGCAGGAGGAGATCGGCGCGAAGCTGATCGAGGCCGCGCGCGGCGGCCGCAGCGTCGTCCGCCTCAAGGGCGGCGACCCCTTCGTCTTCGGCCGCGGCGGCGAGGAGGGGGAAGCGCTGCGCGAAGCCGGGGTCGAGTTCGAGGTCGTGCCGGGGATCACCGCTGGCGTCGCCGCCAGCGCCTACGCCGGCATCCCCGTCACCCACCGCGACGAGGCCTCGGCGGTCGCCTTCGTCACCGGCCACGAGGACCCGGCCAAGGCCGAGACCGCGCTCGACTGGGCCGCCCTCGCCCGCTTCCCCGGCACCCTCGTCTTCTACATGGGCGTCAAGCGGCTGAGCGAGAACGCGGCGGCGCTGATCGCCGCCGGCCGCGACCCCGAGCAGCCGGCGGCGGCGATCGAACGCGGCACGATGGCCGGCCAGCGCACGGTCACGGCGACCCTGGGGACGATCGCCGCGGCGGTCGAGCGCGAGGGCGTCGGCGCCCCGGCGCTGATCGTGATCGGCCCGGTCGCCGGCCGCCGCGAGCGGCTCGCCTGGCTCGAGCGCCGTCCCCTGCACGGCCGCCGCGTCGTCGTCACCCGCGCCCGCGCCCAGGCCAGCGGCCTCGCCGCGACCCTGCGCGAGCTCGGCGCCGAGGTGGTCGAGCTGCCGGCGATCCGGATCGAGCCGCGGATCGAGAGCGCCGAGGCGCTGGCCGCCGTGGCGAGGATCGGCGAGTACGCCCTCGTCTGCCTGACCAGCCCCAACGGGGTGCGGCTGCTGTTCGAGGCGCTGGCGCTGGACGGCCGCGACGCCCGCGCCCTCGCCGGCGCCACCGTCGCCGCGATCGGCCCCGGGACCGCCCGCGCCCTCGCTAGGCACGGAATCGCCGCCGACGTCCTCCCCGAGCGCTTCGTCGCCGAGGAGCTGGTCGCGGCCCTGGCTGGGGTCGAGGTCGCGGGCCGGCGGGTGCTGGTCGCCCGCGCCGCCGAGGCTCGCGACGTCCTCCCCGACGCCCTGCGCGAGCGCGGCGCCGAGGTCGACGTCGTCGCCCTCTACGAGACCGTCCGCGAGCGGCCCGAGCCGGCCGCGGTCGAGGCGGCGCAGGGCGCCGACTACGTCACCTTCACCTCCTCCTCGACCGTCCGCAACCTGACCGAGGCGCTCGGCGAGCGCTTCCCCGCCAGCGCCCGCATCGTCTCGATCGGCCCCGTCACCAGCGACGCCGCCCGCGCCGCCGGCCTCAGGGTCGACGTCGAAGCCGAGCGCCACGACGTCGAGGGCCTCGTCGCCGCCCTCCTCGCCGACGCCGCCAGATGAGCTTCGGCTCGCCCCACCGGCACTTCGCCCGCACCGACTCGACCAACACCCGCGCCCGCGAGCTGGCCGCGGCCGGAGCCCCCACCGGCACCGTCGTCACCGCCGCCGAGCAGAGCGCCGGCCGCGGCCGCCAGGGCCGCACCTGGACCGCCCCGCCCGGCAGGGCGCTGCTCTACTCGGCGATCCTGCAACCGCTCGAGGAGCGCCACCTACTGCTCCCCCTGGCCGCCCCGCTCGCCGTCTGTGAGGCAGCCGAGGCGCTGCGACCCGGAATCCAGTGCACCGTCAAGTGGCCCAACGACGTCCACCTCGACGGCCGCAAGCTCGCCGGCGTCCTGGTCGAGGCCCGCCCCCAAGACGGCTGGGCGGTGATCGGCATCGGCCTCAACCTCACGATCGCCCCCCACGAGTTCCCACCCGACCTCCGGAACACGGCGATCTCGCTCTTCGGCTCCGACACAGCCTTCGCCTCCGGCTCGGGGCGTCGAGAGAACGACGATGACGAGGGGAGCCGGGGGAAGTCCCGACGGAGCCTCCCCGCTGTTGCTCCGGCGGGGCTTCCCCCGGCTCCCCTCACCGCCGCCGGCATCTTGAGCCATCACCTGAACCGCTGGATCGCAGCCGAACCCGCCGAAGTGCTCGCCGAGTGGCGCCACCGCGACGTCCTGAAGGGAAGAGAGGTCTCCTGGGAGGGCGGCTCAGGCGTCGCCGACGGCGTCGACGACCGCGGCTTCCTGCTCGTCCGCACCGTTGGCGGCGACCGCCTCGCCCTCGGCGCCGGCGAGGTCCACCTGCGCCTCTGAGCGTTTCTCCCCTTTGCGCTTGCCGTTGCGTTTCTTGTTGCGCCGCCGCTTGCCGCCTTTGGGGAAGTTGCGCAGCAGCTCGCGGGCGACGGCGGAGGGTTTCCGCGCCATCCGCATGCGGGCGCCGCGCAGCACCTCCTCCCCCTCGGGGGTGTGGGAGACGGCGGCGGCGAGCAGCGCCACCGCCAGGCGCCGGTCCTGTTTGCGCGAGGCGTGGACCAGCCGCCGCGCGTTGCGGCCGTGGGCGCGACCGGAGGAGTTGACCAGCAGGCCGAGCAGGCGCTTCGTCTCCGGCCAGCGCTGGACCGCGTACTCCTCGTGCAGTTCGCGGGTGTAGGAGGCGAGCCGCCAGACCCACGCCTGCGCCTGGTCGCGGCGGCCGATCCGCTTGTCGACCAGCGCCTGCAGCAGCGTTTTCGTCCCCGCCCGCTTGTCCTCGCGGCTCCAGGTGCCGACGATGTCGATCGCGTCGTCGAAGGCCTCGGGGTCGCCCAGCTCGGCGATCTCGCCCAGCGCTTTCAGCCGCAGCTGGGCGTTGCGGTTGCGCTGCACGCAGGTCAGCAGGAAGCGGCGGCGCAGCTCCTTGGTCCTGTCGTTCTGCAGCATCGCCCGCGCCCGCCGCCAGCCCTGGGTGTTGACCCGGGCGCCGGCCAGCGCCGCCCAGGCGTGCTGCTCGGGGTAGTCGAGGTTCTCGACCGCGATCCGCCAGATCTCCCGTTCCAGCACCTCCATCCGCTTCTCCTCGACGTCGGAGACCGGCACGATCCGGCGCTCGACCCGGACCCTGCGCCCGCGCCCGCGCCGGACCGGGCCGACGACGATCGCGCCGCCGCGGTAGACGTCGCGGTCGAGCAGGCTGTGCAGGGTGATGATCGTCTCGTCGTGGGTGGTGGCGGGATGGACGAAGTCGATCACCAGGCCCGCCTCCTTGCCCGGCGCCCGCCGGGTGACGCGGCCGACCCGCTGCTGGTAGATCCGCCGCGAGGCGGTCGGCGCCAGGTGCATGCAGATCGTCGCTCGCGGCGAGTTCCAGCCCTCGGCCAGCAGCATCGCGTTGCAGAGCACGTCGACCTCGCCGCGCTCGAAGCCGGCGAGGATCTCCGCCAGCTCGCGCTTCGGCGTCTCGCCGGAGACGGCCTGGGCGTTGATCCCGGCGGCACGAAAAGCTTTGGCGACGTTCTTCGCGTGCTGGACGCCGGCGGTGTAGAGGACGCCCGGGACTTTGCGGAAGCGCGAGCGGTAGAGGTCGGCGATCGCGACGTTGAAGGGCTCCTGGTCGAGCAGCGCCGCCAGCTCCTCCTGGTCGAAGTCCTGGTCGACCTCGCCTTTGCGCAGCGGCACCTTGGCGATCGTCCGCACCCCCGGGCCGGGTGGGATCCGCAGACAGCGCAGCGGCGAGATCACGCCGCGCCGCGCCGCCTGGGCGAGGTCGAAGCGCGAGGTCTGGGTCGGGAAGAGGTCGGCGACGTGGCGGGCGATCAGCGCCCCGGTCGCGGTCATGCCGATGAAGACGGGGCCGTCCCAGGCGCGGATGCAGGCGCTGGTTTTCTCGCCGAGGGCGGTGTGGGCCTCGTCGCAGATGACGATCGAGTAGGCGTCGGAGACCTGCTTGTGGTTGCGCACGAACCACTGGTAGGTCTCGACCGTGATCGGCCCGTCGGGGTCGTCGCGGTCGCCCATCAGCGGCGGCCGCAGCCGCTCCTTGTAGCCGCGATCGGAGATCTCGCCGATGAACTGGTCGACGAGGTTGCGGCGGTGGGTGAGGATCAGGACGCCGCCGGTCTTGGTCGCCTCGATGAAGCCGACGGCGGCGACGGTCTTGCCGGCCCCGGTCGCGTGCTCGAACCAGAAGCGGCGGGCGGCGCCGGGGTCGTCCGGCGCCTCCTCGACGACCTCCTCGTCGGCGTCCGCCGGACCTTCCTCCCAGTCCTGCGGCTCCTCGTCGGGATCGAGCTCCTCGTCCTCCTCCTCGAGCTCGTCGTCGACGTCCGGGTCGGCGCCGTTGCCGCTCGGCTCCACGGCCTCGTCCTTCGCCGGCGGCTCGGCCAGGGCCGCGGCGCCGTTGCCGTTCTCGAAGGCGTCGTCGGCGGCGACCTGGTGCTGGGCCATCAGCTCGGCCAGGGTGCCGGAGAGAGCGTCGACCTGGTGCGGGTTGAGTTCGGCGCCGTCGCGCAGCTTCGGCGGTTCGTCGGCGAGGAAGCGCTCCAGCCCCAGCAGCAGCGAGAACTCGCGCCGCCACTCCATCGAGGGGTACTCGGCGCCGGCGTCGATCTCGCTCAGGGCCGCGTCCATGGCGCGGCGGCGGGCGGTCCCCGGCGCCAGCGCCTCGGGCCCCTCGCCGTCCAAAAGGAACGGCTCGCGAGCAAACTCCGCCGCACGCTCGATATCGGCGCTTGAGGGAACTGCCGCGCTCGCGGCAACGTCGCTGGTCTTTGCCATCAAAGGCTTCTGGGTCAGCCCCGCCGCGCACGAGACGGGCGGCCGGGCGGGTGAACGAGGGCTCCCGAGGGTCGGTATCCCATTCCCCCGGAGATCTCAGCGGCCCGCCATACCAGCGGACCGAACATACGTATTGTAATCACGGAGTCGATGTCAAAGGGCGCAACACTCTCGATCGCGCTGGCGCTGACCGCGCTGCTGGCCTGCGCCACCGCCGGCTGCGGCTCCTCGCGGGGCAACGGCCAGCACCCGGATTACGCCCGCGCCCTGGCCGGCTCGCCGCCACGATTGGCGGCGCTGCACGCGCAGGCGGACAGGCTGCTGCCGGGCGGCACCGAAGCCTACGAAAAGCGGATCGCCGCGCTCAGGGGCTACCCGGTCGTCGCCAACGTCTGGGCCTCCTGGTGCGGCCCCTGCCGCTTCGAGTTCCCGGTCCTGCAGAAGCTCTCGGCCCGCTACGGCAAGCAGGTCGCCTTCCTCGGGGTCAACTCCGAAGACTCCAGCTCCAACGCAGCGGAATATCTCGAAGAAGCCCCCGTCCCCTACCCCAGCTTCAGCGATCCCGACAAGAAGATCGCCGAATCGATCGGCGCCAGGATCGGCTTTCCCGACACCGCCTTCTACGACCGCGCCGGCAAGCTCGTCTACCTCAAGCAGGGTCCTTACGCGCACGACTCCGAACTCGAAGCCGACGTTCGCCAATACGCGCTGAAGGGCGGATAATCGACCGATGGAAGCGTTCGTGGTCGTCGCCGCCATCGGGATCGCCCTGCTCGTCGCCGAGCTGCTGCTGCCGACCGGCGGCATCCTGGCGGCGCTCGGCGTCGCCGGCCTGATCGCCGGCGGGCTGCTGGCGCTTGGCTCCAGCAGCGGCGACGCCGACTGGGCCGGGCCGGCGCTGCTGGCGCTCGGCGTCGTCTCCGCGGTCAGCTTCTACTTCATCACCCGCAAGGTGATCGCCGCCCACCGCGACCAGCCCGTCCGCACTGGCACCGAGGAGCTGATCGGCGCCAGCGCCGAGGCGCGCACCACGATCGACCCCGAGGGGCGGGTCTGGCTGGCCGGCACGGTCTGGGGGGCGCGGCTGGCCGGCGGCGCGGCGGCGGCGCAGCTGGGGGATAGAGTCACGGTCGAGGCGGTCGAGGGGCTGACGCTGGTGGTGCGGCCCGAATCGGAATCCGCGGAGCAAGCGAGCAGAGGAGTCAGCTGATGGCAGTTGTCGGCGGAATCGTGATCGTCCTGGCGTTCTTCGCGCTGATCGCGGTCGGGACCTCGGTCCGGGTCCTGCGCGAGTACGAGCGCGGCGTCATCTTCCGCCTCGGCCGGCTGATCGCCCAGAAGGGACCGGGGTTGATCCTGCTGATCCCGTTCATCGACCGCATGGTCAAGGTCGACCTGCGGACGGTGACGCTGAACATCCCGCCGCAGGAGGTGATCACCCGCGACAACGTCCCCGCCGGCGTCAACGCGGTCGCCTACTTCCGCGTCGTCGACTCGCGCAAGGCGATCGTCGAGGTCGAAAACTTCCTCCTCGCCACCTCGCAGATCTCGCAGACGGCGCTGCGCTCGGTGCTCGGCAAGGCCGAGTTCGACCAGCTGCTCTCCGAGCGCGAGCGGCTCAACGAAGAGCTGCAGACGATCATCGACGAGTCGACCGAGCCCTGGGGTGTGAAGGTGACCGCGGTCGAGATCAAGGACGTCGAAATCCCCGAGCAGATGCAGCGGGCGATCGCCCGCCAGGCCGAGGCCGAGCGCGAGCGGCGGGCCAAGATCATCAACTCCGAGGGCGAGTTCCAGGCGGCGCAGAAGCTCACCGACGCCGCCGACATCATCAGCACCAACCCGGCCTCGCTGCAGCTGCGCTACCTGCAGACGCTGCTGGAAATCGGCAGCAACCAGAACACCACCGTCGTCTTCCCGCTGCCGATGGACGTGCTGGAGCCGTTCATTGGCCGCTCCGATCACAAAACCGGGGGGAGCAAGGCGAAAGCGCCCAAACCCCCGGCCCCGCCCGAGCCGCCGGCGCCTCCCGGCGACCTCCCCCCCTCTCGCCCCTGAGCGCGCCCGAGCTCCGCATCGATCAACTCAGCGGGCTGCCGGTCCTGCTCGCTCCGGGCCGTGCCGAGCGCCCGGACAACTTCTCGGCCCGCGCCAGCGAGCCGAAGGGGCCGGAGAACTGCCCCTTCTGCGAGGGCCACGAGGAGCGCACGCCGGCCGAGCTCTACGCGCTGCGGCCCGGCGGCGGACCGGCCGAGAGCCCCGGCTGGAAGACGCGGGTGGTGCCGAACCTCTATCCGGCGCTGGGAACCCCCGATGGCCCGCCGCTGGCCGAGCGGGCGGGATCGCCGACCGGGGCCGAGGCGGGCGCCTTCGCCAGCAGCGGCGACCCGCTGCTGGCCTCGCGGCGGGCGGGCGAACCCGATCTCTTCGCCAGCCGCCCGGCGCTCGGCGCCCACGAGGTGCTGATCAACTCGCCCCGGCACGAGACCGCGATGGCGGCGCTCGACGACGAGCAGTTCGCCGCCGCCATCGCCACCTGGCGCCAGCGGATGCGGGCCCACGCCGACGCCTCCTACCTGCAGCTGATCGTCAACGAGGGCGGCGGCGCCGGGGCCTCGCTCGAGCACACCCACGCCCAGCTCTACGCGCTGCCGTTCGTGCCGGCGGCGGTCGCCCGCGAGCGCGAGCGTGCGGGCGCCTACGCCGAACGCGGCGCCGGCGCCGGCCTGCTCAGCGACGTCCTGGTCGAGGAGGTGCGCCGGCGCGAGCGCCTGGTCGCGATCGACGACGAGGCGGCGCTGATCTGCCCCTGGGCCTCGCGCTCGCCGTTCGAGCTGCGCGTCGTCCCCCGCCGCGAGCAGGCCCACTTCGAGCAGGACGAGGCCGGGACGGCGATGATTCGCACCGCGCTGCGCCTCCTCGCCGAGCGCTTCGGCGGCCCGCCCGAGCTCAACCTCTGGGTCCGCACCGCCCCCCGCGGCGGCGAGCAGTTCCACTGGCACGTCGACATCGCCCCGCGGCTGACGATCAAGGCTGGCTTCGAGCTGGGCACCGGCGTCGACATCAACGTCTACCCGCCGGAGCGGGCCGCCGCCGACCTACGCGAGTGCCTCTGAGGCGTCGAGCCCGGTCGCCAGCGCCGGCTCGAGCAGATCGCCGTCGGCGGACAGCAGCCCCCGGCCCAGCCGGCGGGCGATCGCGACGTAGGAAGCGTCGTAGAAGCTGAGGTCGTGGGCAAGCGCCAGGTCGGCCGCGACCCGGTGGTCGTCGGCGCTCATCGCGAAGGGGTCGCCGCATATCTCCAGCAGCAGGTCGAGGGCGGCGGCCACCTTCTCGCCGGGCCAGCCGGAGTGGATCGTGAGGACGTTGCCGACCTCGTAGAAGCCGAGGCTGGTGGTGCGCATCGGCAGCTGGCCGATCAGCGCCCGCGCCCGCTCGCCGTCCGGCTCACGCTCGATTGGCAGAAACCACTTCACGGCGACGCTGGCGTCGACGATCCAGGCTGTCCCTGCCTCCGCGGACGCCGTCACGCTCAAGCGTCCCGGCGGCGATCGGCACGGACCAGCGCCGCGGCGTCGAGGGGTCCGCGCCAGGAGCGGCTGAGCCCGTCGAGGTCGGCGAGCAGCGACTCGCGGCTGCGACGCAACAGGCCCAGCTCACGGCGGGCCGCATCCTGGAGCAGAGCGCTGCGGGAGGTGCCGCGGCGCGTCACCTCGGCATCGAGCATGCCGAGCAGCTCGTCGGGAATCGAGATCATCACCTTCGCCATTCTCCGAGTATATACACTTGGCAATACCGAATTCGGCAATCTGGCAGCAACGGTTGACATCCCCTCCCCAAGGTCCCGAGGCAGGCGTTCTCTCCCCCTTCGCACAAGGCTGGTGCCAACCGGCGCTGTAGGGTCCCCGCCCGTGACTCCGAACCCACGGCCGATCCCGCGCTTCATCTCCGACACCACCCAGGAGGGCATCCCGCACGGCCGCTTCGCCGAGCGCCTCCACGAGACCTTCGCCGCCGCGGTCGCGGCGATCGAGGACCTGCCGGAGGGAGCCGAGCTGCCGGCCGAGGTCGACTGGTTCCCCGAGCGCGCCTGGGGCGGGCGGGTCTGGCTCCCTTGCTCGGCCCGCAGCGACAGCGCCGAGGGCAAGCTGGAGCTGTTCGGCCACGTCTCCTACGTGCAGTCGACCAGCGGCGAGCAGCGGGACTTCACGGCCAGGGCCGACTTCACCGACGTCCTCGCCGAGGACAACCCCGAGTGGCGGATCGACCTCAACGACGACGTGATCGGCCGCTGGCGGGGGGAGAACGGCCGCGCCGGCGCCGTCACCCTGGTCTGGGGCCGTCCCCTGGTCCGCGGCGCCGTCGCCGCCACCGCCGAGCTCGACGACGAGACCGTCGACCAGGAGGAGATCTCCCAGGACCGCTTCACCCTGATCGCCCTCGACGCCCTCGAGGGCTACGGCGACGAGATCTTCCTCGAAGTCAAGCTCTGGAGCCGCCGCGGCCAGGAGCTTGCCGCCGAGAGCCTCTACGGCTGATCGTCGCCCCGACGCATCTACGATTGGCACCGGCCCCGATAGCTCAGCTGGATAGAGCGATCCCCTCCTAAGGGATAGGCCGCTGGTTCGAATCCAGCTCGGGGCATTTGCATTTACCGCTTTAGCAAGGCAAAAGCAGGCATAGCAGCTCGTCAGCGCAGAGAGCGAATCTGGCTCCTCTCCAAACTTGCCAGGCGAACTTCACTCCCCGCGGATCACCTGGTCAACCCTGGTGTGGTGAAGGCCCACGGCATCGCCGATCTCGCGCAAGGTGGCCCCTGCTGCGTTGGCGCGCTCGAAGCGCTCACGCCGTCCGGTTGCGACGACTACGCAGACGAGGGCGTCGCGGGCCTATCGAGGCCGAGAATCGTCTCGAGCGCGCTCTCGATCTCGGCCAGAGTCTCGGCGGACGCCTCGCCGAGGCGGCGGAGAAGTCGACCGCGGGCAAGAGCGCGAATGCCGCGGCAGATCGCGGCGCTGTCGGTGCCGATGCCCTCTGCCGGTGAGACCGGCGGGCGCAGCATCGAGGGGGTCCGGGAGCTGGAGAGAGGCACGACGACGATCAGCTCGCTCTCGTCGCCGGTGAGGAGACCGTCGACGGAGACGACGATGGCGGGGCGGTTCTTTCCAGGCTCACCCTTGCGGGCGGCGCCGAGGGAGGCAAGCCAGATCTCGCCGCGGCGCGGTTGCTCAGTCGAGGCCATCGCCGAGAACCGCCTCCCACTCGCGCTCCTCAGCGGCGACGTCGCGATCGGCGGCGTCGGCACGGGTGGCCTCGCGCTCGGAGCGCAGCGCGTCGGCGCGCTCGGCGCGGCGGGCGAACTCGGTGAGCAGCAGGGAAAGCGAGACACCGCGCTCGCGGGCGCGGGCAGCAAGCCGGTCGCGGGTCTCGCGAGGGACGCGAATGGTGGCGGTGGCGGTCACAGTAGACAGAGAATAGCGCCATCTGATGGCGACACTACCCTGCTGTGTCTCATGGCGCCGCACCGAACCGCGACCCGGTCGCCACCCGAGCCGCCTCGGGCGCGCCGACGTAGGGCGTGAGGAGGAGCTGGAGGACTTCGGGCTGCAGCTCCGCCAGGTCCTTGACACCGCCGTCCAGCAGGTGGCCGCCGAGGACGGCGGAGACGGCGCCGATCAGCGCCTCCTCGGTGAGGTCGGGCATCAAGGGACCGAGCGGCGTGTGGCGGCGACCCTCGCGCAGGAGGGCCGCCAGGTGGGTGTTGGAGTCGGTCATCACCCCGGCGATCGCCATGTCCGTGGCCAGAGCGTCGAGGGTGAGCAGGCGCACCTCCAGGGGCGCCTCGGCGGCGAGGTCGAAGAGCGCCGCGATCGCCGCCTTGACCTTGAACGGCCACTCGCGCTCGGTCGAGCAGGCGCGGAGGATCAGCCCGAGGAGGCGCTCGAAGGCATCGCGATGGGCGGCGAGGACGCAGTCGCGCTTGTTGTCGAAGTTGGCGTAGAAGGTGGCGCGGGAGACGCCGGCGGCTTCGATCACGTGCTTGACCGTCAGCGCCGCGTAGCCGTGCTCGGCCAGGGCCTGGGTGGCTCCCAGGATCAGACGACGGCGCTGATTTGCCACCACCACCTCGGCGGGGATCCGGTGGCGCCCGCGCGGCAGCGGCGAGGGGTCGTGGCCGCCCTGCGGATAGGGGCGCGGTGGCTGCGGGCTCATGCTCGCAGGCCCGCGCTCAGGGTCCGCCAGGGGGCGATACGGCGCCGACATAGGCGGTCCGGGCCGAGGTGGATCGCCGAGACTCGGGCCGCCTACGTCGCCCGTCGCCGTGATGCAAGAACATGGTTCTATCTAGGATAGAGCAAGGTGCGGAGGTTGGTATTAAGGCGGGGAGCGCGGGCAAACCGGCAGTGCCAGGGGCCGCCAACGGGCGGAGTCCGTCGAGGACGGATACGAGCCCCGAATCGATGCGCAAGCTCGTCGGCTTCGGCAAAGAACGTACTGGCGCGCCTGCAGGACGCGGTCAAGGCCCTGACCCCGCACCTCAAAACGGCAGTTGAGGCACCGGCGCCTCGTCGTTCTCGATCGGCATCGCCTTCCCGCTCGGCGTGTCTGTGGGACTGAGCTGGGACAGTCACGACGAGAAAACGGCTCAGGCGGTCGAGATGGCGGCGGCCTCTCCTCCACCCCCACTCCCACTCCCAGAGCGGCCGGCGAGAGAGCGCGGGCGCTGGCGCTCAGATGTTTCCAGCAGGCTCTTGGCGCCGCCCTGCATCTGCAGGGTGAACGAGGAGGACAATCGCTATCGCCCCGAGGCGGAAGGACTGCCCAGGGCGAGAGGAATAGGAAGGTGAGCGTCACTGCGGGCTCGAGCGCTCACCCTGGGCGCCGGCAGTTCACTCCCGCGCCCGGCAACTCCGCGTCAGCGTCGAACTGAGGGTCTTGCCGGGGAAGGCGAAGCTGGCCCTGGCCAGCGGGAACACCGCGCCCGGGAAGCCCTTGGGCGCCGGGCAGGAGGCGCTGAGGTAGCCGCGGGCCTTGCCGCGGTAGCGGTAGGTGCGCCCAAGGGTGAGCTTGAGGCCGGTGACGTAGCCCCACTTGGAGGTGACCCGGGGCAGGGAGGCGCGCAGCACGGTGCCGTAGGTGCCATGGGAGGAGGAGATGAGGAAGGGGATGGTGGAGGAGGTGGGGGCCGGCTGGGTGCCGTAGACGTGGGCGAGGATCGCGGGGCGGCCGTGGAAGGTCCCGTTGAAGGCGTAGACCTTGCCCGCCGAGGGGAAGGGGGCCTCCTCGGGGAGCAGGACCTTGGCCGAGAAGCTGCCTTCGCCGACAAGGGAGCGGCGGCAGGCTTCGAGGGCGCCGGCGGTGGTCGAGGGCTGGATCTGCCTGAGGGCGCAAACCGGCAGGCCGGCGGCGCTGAGGCGGCCCTGGCGGTTGATCGCGATCGAGATCCTCTGCAGCTGGGGCGGGGCGGCGCCGTCGGTGGTGGCGATCTGACCCCCCATCGAGACCCTGACCGGGGCCGGCGCGGTGCGCGGCAGGGCGTGGGGCGAGAGGGAGCCGCTGAAGCTGACCCGCAGGTCGCCGCGCTGGGTGACCTCGGCGCGGGCGAGGACCGCGGTCGAAGCCAGGGCGCCCAGGAGGACGAGGATCGAGATCGAGCGCCTGCGCATCAGCGACTCCCTCCCTTCGCTTGCCGATCGCTGCCTTTGCGGTGGCGACGGCGGTGGCGGCGCTGGGCGGGAGGATGTGGCTTTTGCGGACCAGGGGAGGCGGCGGTCGTAGCAAGGCCGGCGGCGCTCGGCGAGGGGCTGGCGGCGAGAGTGGCGAGGCCGAGGGGCTGCGGGGGAAGGGCTTCGAATTCGGCGCTGAGCGACCTGTCGGCGCCGAGGGTGAGGTGACAGAGAGCGGCGCCCGAGCAGCCGGCGCCGCTCCAGCCGGCGAAGGCCGAGCCCGGTGCCGGGGTCGCGGTGAGGGTGACTTCGGCGCCGGCGTCGTATTCGGCGGCGCAGGCTGAGCCGCAATCGATCCCGGCCGGCGCGCTGGTCAGCGTGCCTTCGCCGGCGCCCGTCTTGGCGACGGTGAGGATGTGGGCGGGGGCGGTGGGGCCGAAGGCGTAGAGCTTTGACCCTTCGCTGTTGCCGGAGGTGACGTAGACGTCGCCCTGGGCGGCGCCGGCGTTGCCGTTGACCGCGAGGCCGGAGGGTTCGGCGTCGACGATGGTGTGAGAGATCTGGCCGCGGTAGTCGCCCTGGGCGTTGAACTCGTCGACGACCGCCGCGGGGTGTTCGAAGCCGGGCTGGGTGTCGTCGACGACGTAGAGGTGGCCGTCGGCGGGGTCGACGGCGAGGCTGGAGTCGGTGAGGTCCGCGAAACCAGCCTGCGGGGTGCCGGCGCCGTCGATGACGGCTTCGGGGCTTTGCGTGCTGTGGGCGGGGTCGTAGACCTTGACGGTGCCGGTGGCGGCATCGGCGACGTAGAGGTCGCCGGCGGTGGCGGAGTAGTGGGAGACCGCGAGGCCGTAGCCTTCGCCGAGCGTGCCTTCGCCGATCCTGACCGGCGCCTCGCCGGGGTGCACCGGGGCTGCGTAGGCGGCGACGTAGGTGCGGTCGTCGACGTAGAGCTCGCCCGTAGAGGGATCGACGGCGAGGCCGGTGGAGTGCGAGGAGTCGATGACGGCGCCGGCGCCGTTGGGGATTTCGGCGGGCGCGAAATCGACCACGTCGCGGTGGTAGTTGTTGACGAAGAGGTCGCCGGCCGGGTCGAGCGCGAGGCCGCAGGGGCCGTCGAGTGGGTCCTCGCCGGCGATCTGGCTTTCGTAATGGCCGCTGGGGGAGAAGACGTCGACGGCGTGGTGGTAATAGTCGGAGACGTAAAGGTCGCCGTGGGAGTCGACGGCGACGCCGCAGGCGGCTTCGAAGCCGCCGTCGGGAGGGTGGTTTTGGCTGGGATCTTCGGCGTTGCCGCTGAGCGAGAAGAGGAGAGGGTGGTTGGCTTCGGCCGCTCGTGCGGGACCAGCGGCGAGGAGGGCGGCAATCGCCAGCAGGGCAGCGAGAGAGAGCAGACGGCGGGCGGGCGCGGCGACAGGACGGGCGCGGATGAGCATCAGCGCTTACCTCCTCGGTGGTTGTGATGCTTGTGGTGAGGCTTTCGCCTGCGGTGCTTGGGGCAGCTGGCTTGCAGCCGAGGGTGAAGCGACTCGCCGCTGTTGTTCTGGCCGACGAAGCGCGCGGTGGCGAGCTGGGGCGCGGTGCAGACGTTGGCGGCGTTGACCAGGACGCCCTTCTTCCTGCCGCCGAAGATCGTCATCGTGAAGCTGGAGACCGGGGCGTCGGGGAGCCCTTCGAAGCTGGCGCGGAGGCCGCCGTGGGAGGAGTCGAGGTGCCCTTCGAGGACGATGCGGATGCCGTCGCCGTGAAGCACGGCGACGAGGTCGGGCAGCGAGTGGGTGGAGGAGCGCAGGTAGACCGGGCCCTGCAGGGGTTCGGAGAGCAGCGGGGTTTCGGCCTTGGCGGAGCCGACCACCGATCCGGCCGGGCAGGCTTCGGCTTCGGACTGGGGGCGGGTGCAGATCGTGTCGATGTGGTTCTGGGCGAGGAACTCGGTGGGCGGCAGGGTGACCGCGGCGGCGGCGATGTTGGCGTCGCCGGGATGGGGCGTGAGGACGGCTCGAAGCGCCGGGTAGTCGCCGCGCTTGGTGGGGCCGCTGAGCTTGAGGCTGAGCTCGGGGGCAAAGGGCAGCGAGGAGCAAAAGGAGACTTGGAAGGGATCGCTGGCGGTGGCCGAGATGTCCTTGGGGTTGGTGAAGGGAGCGCTCGAGCCGGTCAGGGTGGAGGCGACTGAGAAGGGCTGGCAGCTGGTCGGGTTGAGGGTGAAGTTCGGGCGGTCGATGTAGATGCGGATGTCACGCAGGCGCAGGGGGATGCCGCCGAGGATGTGGGGGATCGGATCCGAGCCCGCGGAGTCGATCGAGACCTGGGCCGTCTGTGGGTTGACCTCGATTGCCGAGCGCACCACGATGACGCCGAGGTCGAAGGGGCCGACGGTGGCGGCGTCGATCGCGACGATCGAGAGCAGAGAGCCGTGATAGGGGCCGGCGAGGTAGAGGCGCCCCGGGGCGTAGGCGAGGACGCCGCCGAGGCCGTAGCCGGTCTCGGTGTGGCCGATTTCGCTTGCCGCGGGACAGGAGGGGTGCCCTTCCTCTTCGATCCCCGACTCTCGCTTGGCGGCTTCGATCGCCGCGTCGGAGCAGTAGGGGATGCCAGCGATCTTGCCCAGCAGGCCCGGCGGCAGCTTGGCCGAGTAGGAGGTGATCTCCTGTTCGGTGTCGGTCCGCGTGAGGTGCAGGTAGAAGGGGCTGTAGGCGCCGGTCTCGGAGTTGAGGGTGCCAGCCTGGGCGGCGGGGGCGAAAGGCGGGGCTCCAGCGGGACAGGGGCCGCCGCCGATGCCGGCGCTGACGTGAAGCTGGGAGGTGTCATGGATGACCGCGCCGGGGTCAAGCCACGGGGTGAGGGCGATCTGGGCGGAGTAGGAGCCGCAGGCGGAGGGGGTGGCGAGGACGCTGCGCTGGCCTTCGCGGAAGTGCACGTTGAGGTGGGAGTAGGGCAACTGGGGGAGTTCGTCGAAGGTGGCGGTGAGCTGGCCGGTCTGGAGGTTCGGTTCGACCTTGCCGGCGAGCTTGTCGAGGACGCCCAGGGCGGGGTCCTTGAAGACGACGTAGAGGGCGAGCAGGGTGTGGAATTCGTTTTCGTAGGGCTGGGCGACGTAGAGGGAGCCGGGGATCGGCGCTTCGAAGAGTGGGCTCTTGACTTCGACCGTGCCGATCTTGGAGTCGTTGGGGCAGCCGCTGCCTGCCGCGAGCGTCTCGGAGGCGTACTGCGCCGGGGTGCAGGTGCCGAGGCCCGCCGCGACGGAGGGGTTGAGCGTCATCCCTTCGGGCAGGGCGAGGACAGCCTTGCGAATCTGGGAAGGCGCCCGGCCGCCCGGTTCGGTAAGCCCCTGCTGGCTGAGGTCGAGGTTGAAGTCGAGGCCACTGGGCGAGGAGGCCCGTTCGGTGCTCGGCTGGACCGATCCCACGGTGGCGAGGGAGAGGCCTTCGCAGCCGCCGAGGGCGGGGCCTTCGGAGCCGGCTTCGACCAGGGCGGGCTGTTGCCAGGAGTCGGCGCTGGCGGTGGTGGCGAGGGGGGCGGCACAGGAGACGGGCAGGGTGAGGTAGGCCTGCGGGCGGTCGGCCTTGGGAGCGCCGACCGAGCATTTGGCCCAGGGGAAGGACGGTTCTGACTCGTTGAGGCAGTTGCCGCGCTCGCCGTTGTGGGAGACGCCCCAGGGGACTCCCCAGGTCGTGGTCGAAATGCCGTAGAGGTCGAAGGCCTGGGAGACGTTGCGAGATTCGAGAGTGAGGCCGTACTGGCCTTCGGTGCCGCGGATGGTTGGGGTGAGGACGAAGGGGGCGCCGTAGGGGTTGAAGCCGACCTGGGCGGGGGAGCCAGGCGGGGGAACGAGGTTGAAGAGGCCGAAGGTCCGGGTGACGCCGCCGCCGATCGAACTGCGGAGCGCGACGACGCCGATCTGGGTGTCGGCGGGGCAGCTCTCGCCGGAGGCGCTCGCTTCGAAGGGCGAGGAGCGGGGAGTGCGGAAGAGGGCCTGCGTGCAGCGGGGGAGCGCGGAGGGGTTTTCGATCAGCCCGGGCGGCAGTTCGAGGCGCAGGTCGCGGAGGTCGCCGTCGCTGACGGGGAGGCCGGGCTGGCCGGCGGATTCGCCGGCGAGGTTGAAGTTGACGGTGGTGGTGATCGCGTAGGGGTGCGAGCCGGCTTCGGTGTCGAGGGCGCCGCCTTCCTCGGTGGCGGTCAGGTCGAAGCCCGAGGCGCCGGGGAGGAAGCCGAAGCCGTGAGTGGTGGTGAAGGCGCCTTCGGGGCCGAGGGTGCCGCCGGGCGGGCTGGAGGCGTTGGCGGCAAGGAGACGGTAACGATAGGTGGTGTCGGGGGTGAGGCCGGAAATGGCGGCGGCGGCGTAGCGCTCGGCGGAGCCGGCGCCGATCTCGACCGCCGCGGTGGCGGTGGCGTGGGCGAAGCCATTGGGCTGATCGGCCTGGAAGGTCGCTTCGTCGACGTACTGGAAGCGGTAGGTGGTGCCTTCGCCCTCGGGATCGACCTCGCCGCTGAGCAGCGCCGAGACCCCCTGGATGTCGGTGGCGGCGGTGGCGGCGATCTGCGGCGGGCCGGCCGCCTGGGCCGAGGGGACCGCGAGGGCGACCCAGAGGAGGGCGAGGGCGCAGCACATGGCAGTCCATCCCGGCGCGGGATTAACGACGAGGTGGCGGGTCGGAAACCTCATCGGCGACCCCGCTTGGGGTGGAGTTTTTTCTTATGGTGCTTTTTCTTGTGAGGCTTCTTGGGACTGTGGGCTTCGGGAAAGTGAACGGGAGGATTGCCGGGGCCGGGGAGCAGGGTGCCGGGGGTCGGGTCTTCGGGCGGGGAGGGGAGGCTCTGGCACGAGTCTCCTTCGCAGGCGATCGGGGGCGAGGGTTCGGGGAAGCCGCCGCCTTCGCGGGCGTCGTAGAGGTCATAGGAGCCGGGGTCGGAGCCAACGAGGGAGTCGGCGGTGAGGAAGAAGGCGTCGCGGCCGGTGGCGGAGGCGTCGATGAACTCGGAGGGTTCGCCACTCTGGCCGTCTGAGATCAGGGAGATGCAGCCGGCGGGGTGCTGGCAGGTGCCGGCACCGGCGGCCTCCCACTCATAGACGTCGGGCTCGACGTTGGTGTCGTGGGGCACAAGAGCATCCGAGGAGTCGAAGAAGAGGCGGCTGCCGGCTTCGGAGAGGTCGCGGGGCTCGTAGGAGTCGGTGGCTTCGGGGCCTTCGCCGTTGGCTACGGCGCCGGGGATGGTGGAGGGGCCGAGCGGGCGCTCGCCGGTCGGGTTGCAGGAGGCACAGGTGAGGGTCCCTCCTCCTCCGCCCGCGGGCGCTTGGTAGAGGTAGACCTCGTCGTCGGGCTGGCCAGTGCTCTGGTCGGTGTTGTCGTAGCCGGTGAGCGAGGCCGCCGAGAGGAAGGCGAGGTGGGCGCCGTCGGGGCTGACCCGGGCGGTGCCAGTACTCGGAGGCCAGTCGCTGGCGGCGCCTTTGGCGGCGATCTTGGTGGAGCCGGCGCCTTCGCGCCAGAGGAAGAGGCCGGCGGCGGTTTCGTAGTAGAGGTAGGAGCCGTTTTCGGAAGCGCCGAGGACGCCCTGCACCCCGGTGGCGAGCGGTTCGCTGGTTTCGGCCTGGGCGACGTAGCGGTAGAGGGTGCCCGCTCTGGTGAAGAAGGCGAGCGACCCGTCGGCGGAGGCGGTCTGGAAGCTCGCCCCCCCTGCCACCGATTCGGGCAGCAGCTTGGTCGGCCCGCCCGCTTCGCGCAGATAGAGGGCGCCGTCTTCGAGCTCGGTGAAGTAGACGCGCGAGCCGTTTGCGGAGATCGCCGCGCTCTGGGCGGCGAGCCTGGCGCCCGGGGTGCCGTGAGTCTGGCCGGGAAGGACGTTGAGGAGCTGGAGCCCGCCTTCGCCCCACTCGTAGAGATTGGCTTCGGCGGGCTCGCACCCCCCTCCCCCACTCGGCACTTCGGTCGCTTCGGGGGTGAGCGCGGCGCAGGTGGAGAGGACGACGTGGCGCAGGTCGGGGCTGGCGCCGGCGAAGCTGAGTTCGAAGTCTTCGGGCGGCAAAGAGAGAAGCCCGCCGAGGTCGGCGCCGGTGAGCAGCGCCTCGAAGCCGCCGGCTTCGTCGTCTCGCAGGTAGTAGTCCTGGTAGCCGGCGGGGGCTTCGGTGTCGGGCAGGGGCGGGTTGGCGACCGGGCAGTCGGAGCCGGCGCCGCGGCAGCGCTCGCCGCTCAGCATCAGGCCGCGGGCGAGGTCTGGGGAGAAGAGCTGGTAGGGGACGCCGTCGGGGTGTTCGCCGTAGGAGCCGGAGACGGCCGGGGCGGTGATGTCCCCGGTCGACCAGCCGGCGCCGCCGCGGCGGGAGAGGTATTGGGAGGCGGGCGGGGCGCCGGAGGCTGCGGCGGAGAAGGAGGCGGCGGAGCTGTAGGTCACGGCTTCGCCGTTGGCGGCGGCCTGGAAGACGCCGCCGCCGCGATCGGCGCCGAAGCCCTGGACGGAGCCGCCGTTTTTCTGCGGCGGGGAGACCAGCTCCCAGGCGCGCTGGTCGGGAAGGGCGAAGGCGGTGCCGGGTTCCTGGGTGGCGAAGGCGAAGGCGGTGCCGGGCGTCGTCCCGGCGGCGCTGTGGGCGACGATGCGATAGCGATAGGCGGTGGCGGCTTTGAGGTTGCCGACGTGTTGGGCCGCTTCGGCGCCGGCGGAGCCCGAGCCGAGCGGCGCTTCGGCGCCGGAGGGCAGCCGGGCGGCGCCGGCGAAGGCTTCGTGCCCGAGGTTGAGGTTTTCCCGGTAGAGCGCTTCGGTGATGTATTCGAAGCGGTAGGTGGTGGCGATGCCCTCGGGGTCGGCCTCGGCGTGGAGGTCGGCGGAGGTGGCGGTGACGGCGGTGGCCCAGGTGGCGTCGATCTGCGGGGGGCCCGAGGCCTGGGCGGTGGGCAGGCTCGCCGCGAGGCAGGCGCACAGGGCGCCGAGCCCGGCGACGCAAGCGCCAGCGCGGCGGGGCATCAGCGCGATCCCCCGCCGCCCTGGCGGGCCACGCTCCCGGCTCCGACCCCCCAGGGGGCGGCGATGGCGATCTGCCAGCGCCGCCCTTCGCGACGCACGACCAGAGTGCCGAGGAAGGCCTGGGAGAAGGGCTCCGGCGCCACGCCGTCGGCGCGGACGCTCCAGCGCTGGGTGGCGAGGGCAACCGTGCCGACCCTCACCATGCGGGGCTCCTCGAAGCGGATGCGAGGGCTGCTCGCGGTGAGCTGGGCGAGGACTTCGCCGACCCCCAATCTGCCGGCGATCTCGGTGCCGTCGGGCGTGAGCAGGCGGCCGTCGGGCGCGAAGCAGGCGCTGGCGGCCGCGGGGTCGCAGGCGCCGAGCGCCTTCCCGAAGGCGAGCGCAGCCCGCTCGGGGCCCTCAGACGCAGGCGGCCCGGGACTTGGAGAGATACCCGGGCCGCCTGCCCCTGTCGTCATCGAGCGCCCTCCGGAGGGATTGGCTGGAGGGGCGCTCACGTGGAAGTCAGCCCTTTGGCGTGCAGGTCCTGACCACGCCGCCCTTGACCTTTTCGCCGTTGGCGAAGACCGCTTCGGCCTGGGCGAGGAACTTGCCGTTGGAGCATTTGGCCTCGAAGTAGCTCTGCTTCTTGCCCTTGTAGGTGAAGAGGCGGTGGAAGGTGAGGCTGAAGGCGGTCACCGAGCCCGAGCCGCCGGCGATCTTCGGCACCGAGGCGACCGAGTGCAGGCCGTAGGGGCCCTTGTGCTCCTTGGAGATCTTCACCGTGGTGACGATCGCCGCCGGGGTGGGGACGGTGATGTAGGCGTGGATGAAGATCGTCGTCACGCCGCCCTTGGTGCCGCCGTTGAAGGCCAGCAGCTTGCTGTGGACGGGGATCGGCGCCTGTTCGGGGAACTGGATTTGCACGTCGGTGGTGCCGGTGCCGATGATCGCTTCTTTGCAGATCGCTTCGGCGTGGGCGGTGTCCTGGGATTGCAGCTGGCTCGATTTGCAGACCGCCAGGCCCTGGGGGTTGACCTGGCCGTTCTTGTCGGTGTCGACGATCACTTCCTTCAGCGCCGGCGGGTGGGAGCCGTCGAGGGTGGCGATGCCGCCGGAGACGTTGAGGGTGATCGGCGCCAGTTCGTTCTTCGGCAGCGCCTTTGGGGTGACGCTGCCGTTGATCGTCAGTTCGAGGTTGCCGGCGCGGACGACGGTCGGCTTTTCCCCTGCCGCGGAGGCGATTGCCGCGGAGGTGGCCACGATCGCGGCCACTAGGGCGAGGGTCAGGGTCAGGTGCTTGCGCATTTGGGTATGTCTCTCCTGTCGGGACGCGTGTTGAAGCGGTGGCGGCTGCCAAGGCAGCCCCGCTCGCCTAGTGCTTGTGGTGGTGCTTGCCTCGGCCCTTCTTTGCCTTGCCCTTGCAGCTGTTGGCGATCAGCGGGTTGAAATCGTCGACCTTGCCGTTTTGGGCGGTCAGGTCGACCGTGGCCCGCTGCGGCTTGCGGCAGATATCTTCGGAGTTGACCAGCAGGCCCTTCTCGCCGCCCTGCATCGAGAGCGTGAACTTGGAGACGGGGGCGTCGGGGACGACTTCGAAGCTGTTGCGGATGCCGTCGGCCTTGTCGGTGTCGACCCGCCCGTCGAGGTCGACGGAGATCTGGCCGCCCAGGGCGACGACGAGGTCGGGGAGGTTGTGGGAGGAGGAGCGCAGGTAGACCGGGCCCTGGAGCGGATTGTCGAGAAGCGGGGTTTCGGCCTTGGCGTAACCGTAGACAGAGCCGGACGGGCACTTTTCGCCGTTGCCGCCGCCTTCGGCGAACTGGACGCGGGTGCAGATCGTCTTGATGTGGGCCTGATCGAGGAACTCGGAGTGAGGGAGAGCGACCGAGGCGCTGGCGATGTTGGCGTAGGCGCCCTTGGGGTAGGTGACCACCGCCGTGAGGGCGGGGTTCTGGTTGCGCTTGGTGCCGCCCTTGAGCGACAGCCCCACGCTGGGCTTGAAGCCGAGGGCCTGGCAGCCGCCGACCTGGAAGGGGTTGGTGAGCGCGGCTTCGGAACTGGCCGCGAACGCCGTTCCGGTGAGCGAGAAGTGGCTGCAGTTGGTGGGGTTGAGGGTGAACTGGTTGCGGGTGATCTGGACGGCGACCGAGCGCACGTCGAGGGGGATGCCGTCGAGGATGGTGGGGATCGGGTCGCTCTTGGTGGTGATCTGGGCGGTTTCGGGGTTGACGTAGAGGGCGGCACGGACGACGACGGTGCCGAGGTCGAAGGGGCCGGCCAGCGCGGGGGTGATGATCGCGAGGCTGATCGGGGCGCCCTTGTAGGGGCCGGCGAGGTAGGCGTGGCCCTGGACGTAGTAGGGATCGGGGCCGGCGCCGGCGCCGACGTTGACGGTCCCCACTTCGCTTGCCAGCGGGCAGGAGGGATTGGCATGCTCGGCGTTGCCGCCGCTGTGTTCGGCGGCGGCGATCTGGGCGTCGGAGCACTCGGCGACGCCGGCGAGGCGGCCGGTCAGGCCCGGCGGCAGGGTGACGTTAAGCGCCTTCAGTTCCTGGGAGCCTTCTTCGCGGCTGAGCCTGAGCAGGAAGGGGCTGAAAGCGCCGGCGGCGGGGCTCTGGGTGCCCGCGGTGAAGCGGGGCTTGTTGGGGAGCTGGGCGGCCGTGGTGGGGCAGCTCGGTTCGCCGCCAGGGGCCGATTCGATCTGGAAGGAGTCGGAGGGTTCGGCGGCGGGGGTTTCGGGCGCCGACCACGGTTCGAGGTCGGTGGTGGTCTGATAGCCGCCGCAGGTGGGCGGGGTGCGCAACGGCGCGCGGGCGCCTTCCTCCACGTGGAGCTTGAGATCGCTGAAGGGGAGCTGGGGGTTTTCGGCGAAGACGGCGGTGAGCTGCCCGTCGGGGGCGGTGTGGGTGGTGCCGGCGAGCTTGGCGATGACGCCGGCCTGGGGGTCGGCGACTTCGATGTAGAGGTGGATCAGCTTGCCTTCTTCAGCGTCTTTGGCGGAGCAGGGGGCGCAGGCGGGGGTGCCGAGGTAGAGGTGGCCGTGGAGGGGTTCTTCGAGCAGCGGCGTGGTGACTTCGACGGTGCCGATCTGGGAGGCGGCGGGGCAGTGGCCGGGGGCGGTGTGGTAGAGGCCGTCGTCGTAGCGGCTGCCGTTGCCGCCTTCGTGGCCTTCGCCGATTTCGGTCGCTTCGGGGTCGGCGATGTCGCGGCCTTCGGGGCCGACCTCGCCGGAGCCGATGTTGATCCCCCGAGGGCCGGTCGGCGCGCAGCCGGCGAGGCCGGTGGCGGAGGAGGGATTGACGGCCATGCCTTCGGGCAGGGCGACGGTGGCGGTGTGCAGGGGCGGGGTGGCGCGGGTTTCGGGTTCTTCTTCGCCCTGGGGAATCTGGAGGTGGAATTCGAGGCCGGAGGGGGAATCGGCGACGTTGGTGGTAGGGCGGGCTTCGACCGTCGGTTCGAAGTCGAGCTGGTTGCAGCCGGTGATTTCGGGGTAGGTGAGCGATTCGGCGGCGGCCCAGCGCCCCGGTTCCTGCCATGAATCGGCGTAGAGGGTGGAGCGGAGCGGAGCGGTGGAGCAGTGGGAGGGATCGGTGAAGAAAGCCTTGCCGGGGGAGGAGCCGCCATCCTGCACGGTGGGGTTGCCGAAGAAGGTGAGCTCGGCGCCGGAGAATTCGACGAGGCGGGGGATGCCGGGGATGCTGACGCGCAAGGCGTAGCCGGAGGGGGTGTGGAGAACGGTGGCCAGCATGATGAGGCGCTCGTTGGCGTAGGTGAAGCCGAACTCGGCCGGGTAGCCGGATTCGGGGACGAGGTTGTAGATCGGGAAGGACTCGCGGTAGCTACCGCCGAGGACGTCGAAGCTGATCACCCCGACCTGGGTGTCGGCGGGGCAGCCGGAGACTTCGGGGGTGACGTTGGTATCCCCGTGGGTGGAGGGGGAAAGCAGGCTGATCGGACAGCGGTCGGGCCTGTGGGTTTCGGGGTTGAGGGGCACGGCGAGGGGGTTGCCGACGAAGCCGAGGGGAAGTTCGTCGATCAGCTGGCGGGGGTCCTGAACCGGTTCGGAGGGCCCTCCCCCGAAGCCGATCGGGGGGTTGGTGTAGCCGTGGACAGAGTTGAGTTCGAGGTTGGTGTAGAAGGCGGCGGGGTGAGCGGCGGCGGTGGTAAGGGCCTGGGCGGCGGCGGGGTCGGCGGGGTAGCTTTCGAGCAAGGAGAGGCCGAAGGGTGGTGGGGCGGTCGGTTCGACGAGGACGGTCGAGGTGGCCTGGGTGGAGGGGGCGCCGCCGCCTTCGACGCTGACTTCGTTGGTGAGGCGCGTATCGGGGGCGAGGTTGGAGAGCCGGACGGGGACCGTGATCGGGGGGAGCTGGGCAAGGGCGGGAACGGGGAGTTCGTAGGTGCAGGAGACCTGGTGCTGGCCGGGGCCGGCGGGAGCGCAAAGCCAGCCTTCTTCCATCGTCTGGGCGCCAGGAACCGCGAAGGCCGAGTGAGGAGTCGCCTGGGTGGTGAGGCCGGGGGGAAGGGTGTCGGTGACGATCACGGGGGAGCCGTCGGTGGGGGCGGCGCCGAGGTTGGCGAGGCGGATGTCGAACTGATCGCAGGTGGTACTCAGGCTGCCCCCGAAGCGGCACGTGTTACTCACTGGGTTTTCGAGGTCGGAGCTGTCGGCGGCGGAGAAATCGGTGGGGGCCGAAAGGGAGGAGATGTGCCAGGCCGGCGATGCGGCGGCATCGGCCGGAGTGGCAGGGAGGAACAGCCCCATTGCGACAGCCACCACACCGACGGCGCTGAGGCCGATCGTAGGAAATTGAGGATGAAAGAAGGAACGCTGATTAAGCGGACGAAGCAGGGTCACGGCGCGGGTCTCCTTGGTCATGGTGGAAGCTGGGCGGCGGGTGTGACGGGGAAAGGTCACTTTTCACCTCCACGTTTGTGACTGGCGGCTCGCTTGTGGGACTTCTTTGTGTGCTTCTTGTGGTGCTTGGGACTGTTGGTTGGCGGGGACGGGGTGGGTTCGTTGCCGGGGCCGGAGAAGGCGGCCGTGCCGGGGGTGGATTCGGTGGGGGC
>Ga0265319_1000028_pt1 | contig 135557 bp, 148 predicted proteins | sample 4824metaG_FD_192443 | JGI IMG/M metagenome (GOLD analysis project Ga0265319, IMG submission 192443) | Rhizosphere microbial communities from Carex aquatilis grown in University of Washington, Seatle, WA, United States - 4-8-24 metaG | ecosystem: Host-associated > Plants > Roots > Rhizosphere >... | reverse complement strand
CTCCCCCACACCCGCCCCGAAGTTCGTCGTCCCTAGCTAGTCCCTCTGCCCGAGCCGCGCCCGGAACAGTTTGACCCGGGAGTCGATGCCCTTGAGCCGCCGCTCGCCGATGAAGGTGTAGGCGAAGCCATCGCCGGCCGCCTCCCTGAAGGCGTCGTCGACGAGGACGCTGCCGGGCCTGGCCACCCCGGTGATCCGGCTCGCCAGGTTGACGGGCCGGCCGTAGTAGTCGCCCGACTGCGGCAGCACCGAGCCGCGGGCGAGGCCGGCACGAAGCCAGGGGAACTGCTCGCCTTCCGCCTCGGCGGCGGCGATCAGGCTCAGGCTCGCGTTCAGCATCGCTTCGGCGTCGGTGGAGACGAACATCACCGCGTCGCCGATCGTCTTCACCAGCCGCACCGGCGGCTCGGCGACGACGCTCGCCATCTCCTCCAGGCGGCCCGCGACCAGGCCCAGCTCCTCGGCGGGAATCTCCTCGCCGAGGCGGGTGAACTCGACCAGGTCGGCGAAGCAGACGGCGAGGTCGGCGGTGCCCCCGATCTCCCCCGCGGCGAGGTCGGCGGTGGCGATCACGTCGCGGCGGATCTGCTCCAGCATGTTCGCCTGCAGGGCGTGGACGAGGGTCGGCCCGATCAGCGGCAGCAGGAACTCGGCCGCGGCGGCGAAGCGCAGCGCCAGGTCGCGCTCGCTGTCGCCGGGCTGGGCGAGCGTCCTGATCACCAGTTCGCGGTTTGCCTCGGCGATCCTGGCCATGCCCATCCCGATCGTGCGGGCGACCTGCAGCATCCCGTCCTCGGGCAGGCCGGCGTCGCGGAAGGCCTTCATCCGCAGCGCGGCTTCGAGGTCGGCCTCGGTCCCGCGCGGCTCGTCGGGGTCCGCGTAGGGGACGCCGAGAGCGGCGCTGAAGCGGCGCAGGAGCTCGAGGTCGAGTCCGGCGATCGCGGCTATCTCGCGGGCGGTGTAGCGGCGCCCGTCCCCGGCCAGGGCCCGCTCGACCGGGAGCAGCGCCAGCCGTCCCGCCGCCACCGCTTCGCGCAGCTCCTGCAGGGAAACGCCCGCGGCGGCGAGTTCTCCGAGCAGGACGAGCCGCGCCTCCCGCGCCTCCCCCTCGAGGTCGTCGAGCAGCCCCTCGGCGGCGAAGTCGATCTCGGCGGGCATCGGCCGCATTCTCGCGCTTAGGCGTAGGCGACGGCGCCGCCGCGGCGCGGGTCGCCGCCGCCGCTGAGGGCGCCGCTGGCGCGGTCGCGCGCGACCGCCTGGACGCCGCCGAAGAAGAGGTTGATCGCCGGCCGCCGGGCGACCGCGAAGCCGCGCGCCTCGAGCCGCGCCAGCGCCGCCTCGTCGATCCCCGGCTCGGCCTGGACCAGGCCCGCCTCGAAGTGCAGCCGCGGCGCCTCGACCGCGGCCGCGACCGGGAAGCCCTGCTCGACCGCGCGGACGACGGTCTGCAGGATCGCCGAGCGGATCCGGTTGGAGCCGGCGCTGCCGAGGCCGAGCTCGATCTCGCCGTCGCGCAGGACCAGGGTCGGCGCCATCATCGACGGCACCCGGCGGCCGGCCGGGATGCGGTGGAAGCCGCCCGGGTTGAGGTCCTCCTCGCCGAGCATGTTGTTGAGGATCACCCCCGTCCCCGGCACCAGCACGCCGGAGCCGGAGCCGTTGGAGCAGGTGACGCTGGCGCACATCCCGGCGCCGTCGAGGACCGAGATGTGGGTGGTCGAGCCAAGCAGGTCGGCGGCGGCGAGGTCGAGCCCGACCGGCGCCAGGAAGCCCGCCTCCATCCCCTCCTCGTAGAGGGCGGCGGCGAAGCGCTCGCCGCGGCGGCGGTTGGCGGCGTCCATCGCCGCGACCAGCTGCTCGGGGCCGCTGCGCTCGCCCAGCCGCTCCAGCAGGCCGAGGCAGAAGGCGATCAGGATCCCTCCGGAGGAGGGCGGCGGGTTGGTCAGGACCTCGGCGCCGCGGAAGGGAGCGCGGATCGGCTCGCGCTCGATCGCCTCGTAGGCGACGAGGTCGCCGCGGCCGAGGGTGCCGCCGTCGGCGAGGACGAAGTCGCTGAGCGTGGCCGCGACCTCGCCGCGGTAGAACGGCTCCGCCCCTTCGGCGCCGAAGCGTTCCAGCGCCTCCGCCAGCTCGGGGAAGCGGAAGACGTCGCCGGCCCGCAGCGGCCGCCCGCGCGGCGCGTAGAGCTCCCGCGTGCCCGGCAGGCGCTCGTGGATCGGCGCCAGGATGTCGAGGATGTAGGCCTGCTCGGCGTTGACCGGCGCCCCCTCGCGGGCGAGCCGCACGCCGGCGGCGACCAGATCCGCCAGCGGCGCCGAGCCGAAGCGCTCCAGCGCCCGGACCAGGCCGGCCGGGGTGCCGGGCACCCCGCAGGAGGCGGGGCCGACGTAGAACGTCTGCACCGTCTCGGCATCGAAGCGGACCGGCACCGGCGCCAGCTCGGCGCCGCGCTCGATCCCGTCCCGTCCCGGCGCCGCGACGAAGAAGTCGATCAGCGCCGTCTCGCCGTCACGGTGGACCATCATGAAGCCGCCGGCGCCGAGCCCGGTCAGCGGGCTCTCGACCGCGAAGGAGGCGAGCACCGCGGCGACCGCGGCGTCGACCGCGTTGCCGCCCTCGCGCAGGATCTCGGCCCCGGCTTCGGCGCTGAGCGGATGGCCGGCGGCGGCGACCCCTGGCATGGGGCCTCGGCTAGCCGGGGAGGAACTCGGGGACGTCGATGCCGAGCTCGCCGCCCCGTTCGGGCGCGCGGCCGCGGCCGGCGTCCTTGGTGCGGCGAATCGTCGGCTCGGCGACTCGCCGCGACGCCGGGCGGCCGTCGAATCGGGTGGCGACGACGGTGACCCAGACCTGGTCGGAGAGCTCCTCGTCGACGTTGGCGCCGAAGATGATGTTGGCGTCGGGATGGGCGGCCTCGCCGACCACCTTCGCCGCCTCCGAGACCTCGACCAGCGAGAGGTCGGAGCCGCCGGTGATCGAGAGCAGGATCGAGCGGGCGCCCTCCATCGAGGTCTCGAGCAGCGGTGAGGAGATCGCTTTCTCGGCGGCGAGGATCGCCCGGCCTTCGCCGTGCGCCATGCCGATCCCGAGCAGCGCCCGGCCGGCGTCGGACATGATCGTCCGCACGTCGGCGAAGTCGAGGTTGATCACCGCCGGCAGCGTCACCAGGTCGGAGATCCCCTGCACGCCCTGGCGCAGGACGTCGTCGGCGACCTGGAAGGCCTCGACCATCGAGGTCTGCTGGTCGAGCACCTCGAGCAGGCGGTCGTTGGGGACGACGATCAGGGTGTCGACCTCGGCGGCCAGGTCCTCGATGCCCTTGTCGGCCTGGTTGCCGCGGCGGCTGCCCTCGAAGCTGAACGGCTTGGTGACGATGCCGACGGTCAGCGCCCCGACCTCGCGGGCGAGGCGGGCGACGACCGGGGCGGCGCCGCTGCCGGTGCCGCCGCCGGCGCCGGCGGCGACGAAGACCATGTCGGAGCCCTTCAGCAGGCGCTTGATCTTGTCCTGCTCCTCGAAGGCCGAGCGGTGGCCGACCTCGGGGTCGGCGCCGGCGCCGAGGCCGCGCGTCTGCTCGTCGCCGATGTGGACGGTGACGTCGGCGACGCAGAGCTGCAGCGACTGCAGATCGGTGTTGACGGCCATGAACTCGACCCCGGGGATGCGGGCGTCGACCATGCGGTTGACCGCGTTGACGCCGGCGCCGCCGACGCCGACGACTTTGATCACCGGCTGGTGCGGCTCGCCGCTGCCGGGCGGCTCGTAGGCCGGCTCCTCGCGCCCGTAGCGCGGCGTGCTCAGGTAGGGCTCCTCGCGCCGCGGCTTCGGCTCCTCGGAGAAGACCCGCTTCAGCCTCTCGGGAGCGGTCTCAACGACCGGCTCCTCGACGGCCGCAGGAGTCGGCTCCTCGGCCGCGGGCTGCTCGACGGGCGGCGCTTCGGCCTCCGCCTTCTGCACCTCGGCCGGATCTTCGCGGCCGTAGCGCGGCGCCTCCGGCGGCTCGGCCGGGGCGTCCTCGGAGGTCGAGCGGAAGAGATCGGCGAGGGGACCCTCGCGCATGCTTGCGCGCTTATTCCGCCGAGCCATTCGCCAGAACCTCCTTCGCCAGCTCCCGATAGTAGTTCGCGGCGCTGCTGCCGGAATCGTACTTGAGCACGCTGGCGCCTTTGACCGGCGCCTCGGCGAATTTGATCGCCTTTTTGATCCGGGACTGGAAGACGAGGTCGCCGAAGTTCTCCTCGAGGATCTCCACCGCCTCCTTGGCGTGGACGGTCCGCGAGTCCAGCATCGTCGGCAGGATGCCCTCGATCTTGACGTCGGGGTTGAGGTTCTCCTGGATCATCCGCAGCGTGTTCTGGAGCTGGACCAGTCCGCGCATCGACAGATACTCGCACTGGACGGGGACGATCACCTTGTTCGCCGCGGTCAGCGCGTTGATCGTCAGCAGGCCGAGGCGGGGCGGGGTGTCGATGCAGACGAAGTCGTAGTCGCCGGCGACCTCTTTCAGCGCCTTTTCCAGCGAGCGCTCGCGGCCGATCTTGGTGCTCATCGCGATCTCCGCCCCGGCCAGGTCGATCGAGGCGACGGCGATGTCGATCTCGCGCTTGACGATGATCTCGCTGATCGGCATGTCGTTGACGAGCACGTCGTAGAGGCTCTTCTCGACCTTGTCGGGGTCGATCCCCTGGCTCATCGTCAGGTTGCCCTGCGGGTCGAGGTCGACGCAGAGGACGCGGTAGCCGGACTCGGCGAAGGCGACGGCGAGGTTGAGCGTGGTCGTCGTCTTCGCGACCCCGCCCTTCTGGTTGGCGAAGGCGATCACCTCGGGGTGCCCGACCGGCGCCTCCGGCTCGGCCTTCTCCTCTCCCAGGTCGAGCCGGTTGGGCCCGAGCAGATCGGCGGCCTTCATCCGCGCCGGCCCCTCGGGCTCGGCCTCAATGACCGGCGTGGCAGGGGCTCTCTCCTCGGCGGCCGCAGACGCCTCTTCCGCGGGTGGCGCAGGGGATGGCTCCTCGCCCGCAGCTTGCGAGGACGAGGAGTCGTCCCCTGGGACAGGACCCGCGGACCGGGGCATCTCGGGAACGGCTTCCTCCATCCGGCGCAGCTCGTCGACGATCGGGTGCTCTTCTTCGACGACCACAGGAGCGGGCTTAGGCTTGCGGCTTAGAAATCCCATTGCGCGGATATTCGTATGGGCACCCGTTTTTCCTGCCGCCCAACGAAATTGCTAGGAATTGCCCGATCCCCGACCTCCTCGACAAGCGCCTCGTCTTCGTCACCGGCAAGGGTGGCGTCGGCAAGACGACCGTTGCCGTGGCGCTCGGCCTGCGGGCCGCGGCGGCCGGCAAGCGGACGATCGTCTGCGAGGTCGCCTCGCAGGAGAACGCCTCGCGGATGTTCGACCACACCGCCGTCGGCTTCCACGAGGTCGAGATGGAGGAGAACCTCTGGTCGATCTCGATCGACCCCGACGAGTCGATGCGCGAGTACGTGCTGCTGCAGCTGAAGGTGCGGGCGATGCGCGACATGCTCTTCCGCAGCCGCATCTTCAACTACCTCGCCGCCGCCACCCCCGGCCTCAAGGAGCTGGTCACGATCGGCAAGATCTGGGAGCTGGCCCAGCTCGACCGCAAGGTCAAGAAGGGCCGCAAATACGACCTGGTGATCGTCGACGCCCCCGCCACCGGCCACGGGATCGGCTTCCTGCAGACCCCCCGCACCTTCGCCGCGATCGCCCGCGTTGGCCCGATCCACTCCCAGGCGCAGCAGCTCGACCGCCTGATCACCGACCACGAGCACACCGGCAGCGCGATCGTCTCGCTGCCGGAGGAGATGCCGGTCAACGAGTCGGCGGCGCTGGAGCGCGACCTCCGCGACGAGGTCGGCGTCGCCGTCGACCGCGTCTACCTCAACGGCCTCTACCCGGAGCGCTTCTCCAAGGCCGAGGCGGAGCGGCTGGCGCGGCTGGCCACCGGTGAGGAGGGCGCCGTGAGAGCGGCGGCGCGGGCGGCGCTCTCCGAGCAGGGGCGGGCGCGCTCGCAGCGGGCCCAGCTCTCGCGCCTGCGGCGCCGGGTGCAGGCCCCGGTCAAGACCCTCCCCTTCCTCTTCGAGCCCGAGCTGGGCCCGGAGGCGGCGCGGCGGCTCTCGCGGAGGCTGGGCTGATGCCAACGCTGGGCGAGGTGCTCGAGGACAAGCGGATCTGCATCTGCGCCGGCTCCGGCGGCGTCGGCAAGACCACCACCTCGGCGGCGATCGCGACCGGGATGGCGGCCCAGGGCCTGAAGGTCTGCGTGCTGACGATCGACCCGGCGAAGCGGCTCGCCGACTCGCTCGGCCTGAAGGAGCTGGGCAACGAGGCGCGCCGGGTCGACCCGGCCCTGTTCGAGCGGCAGGGGGTCGAGATCAAGGGCGAGCTGTGGGCGATGATGCTGGACGCCAAGGCGACCTTCGACGAGCTGATCGCCCGCCAGGCACCGGATGAGGAGTCGCGCGACCGCGTCCTCGAAAACCGCATCTACCAGCAGATCTCCGGCGCCCTCGCCGGCTCGCAGGAGTACATGGCGATGGAGAAGCTGTTCGAGCTGCACAGCGAAGGCAACTACGACCTGCTGGTGCTGGACACGCCGCCGAGCCGCAACGCGCTCGACTTCCTCGACGCGCCGAAACGGCTGACCCAGTTCATCGAAGGGCGCTCGCTGCGGGTCTTCATGAAGCCGACCGGGCTGGCGGCGAAGGTCGCCGGCCGCGGCGCCTCGGTCGCGCTCAGCGTCTTCAAGCGGATCGTCGGCTTCGACCTGCTGGCCGACCTGGCCGAGTTCTTCAACGCCTTCAGCGGCATGGTCGACGGCTTCCAGGCGCGGGCGAAACGGGTCAATAAGCTGCTCGCCGACCCCGGCACCTGCTTCCTCGTCGTCTGCGGGCCGCAGGGGGAGCCGGTCGACGAGGCGGTCTACTTCCACCGCAAACTGGTCGAGGCGAAGCTGCCCTTCGGCGGCGTCATCGTCAACAAGGTCCACTACCCGGCCGACGAGCTGCAGGGCGAGGCGGTCGACCTGCCGGCGACCCTGGCCGAGAAGCTCGGCGACGAGGGCCTGGCGCAGCGGGTGGCGGCGAACTTCTCCGACTACCAGGCGCTGGCCGAGCGCGACGCCCGCAACATCGACCGCCTGGCGGCGGAGCTGCGGACCAGCGGCGTGATCCGCGTCCCCTACCTCGACGAGGACGTCCACGACCTCGCCGGGCTGGCGCAGATCAACCGCTACCTGTTCGCCACCGGCGAGGAGCGGGTGGCGATGGCCGCCGGCCGGGCCTAACCGGCGCGGCGGCTGTAGTCGAGCTCGCGGACCTCCCAGTCCGCGTCCTCGGGGACCGGGAAGAGGTGGCGCACGCGCGGGGTGTCGACCCGCTCGCGGTGCTGGAGGTCGCGGTCGGGGACGGCCGGCCACTCCAGCGAGCGCCCCCGTCCCTCACCCTCGTCCTCGACCTCGTCGAGCCACGGCGTGGCCGTGATCTTGATCTCGTCTTCGGCCGGGATCGGCTCCATGATGCGGGTCTCCTGCATTGGTTCCTCCTGGTTCGAGAGGTGATCCGGGCCCTCATCCGGCCGCGAAAGAATCAGATCGTGATCGCGCCCGGATGAGGGCGACGAAGAATCAATTCCGCCCATGCCCTCGCCTGCGGCTGCGGGCATATGCGGGATCTGCGGTGGGGCGGGCGAGTCCCCGATCGAGATCGCGATCGCCGCGTCGCCGGCTTCCAGCCCGCTCGCCAGGATCGTCTCGTCCGCGGCGGTGCTGAGGTCGGTCCCGAGCTCGCCGAGGGCGGCCTGGCGCAGCAGCAGCCGGACGCCCTCCTCGGCCCAGGCCGCGAGCTCGGCGGCACCCGCGGCAGGCCGGCCGTTCATCAGCGAGCGCTCCAGCTCGAGCGTGTGCTCGACCCGCTCGCGGGCCTCGATCCGGTCCAGCGAGTCGCCGGCGATCAGCGCCGCGGCGCGCATCGGCAGCGAGGCGCCGACCGGGCCATGGCCCTCGAGCACCGCGCGCAGAGCCAGCAGATGATCGCTGAGCCCGTCGAGCGCGCTCTCGCGCTCGCAGCCCATCTCGAAGCGGCCGACCGCCCAGGTGAGGGCGCTGTCGGGGTCAGGGCGCGCCTCCAGCGCGCTCGCGAGCGCGCTCAGCTCGGTCGCCTCGGCCTCGCTGAGGCGGTAGCCGCCGGCGCGGGTGGCGGGGGCGCCGGTGGCGATCCGCCGCCAGCAGCCCTCCCCGGTGGGGGCGAAGGCGTAGGGGCCGAGGCCGACGCCGCCGCCCTTGAAGAGCCTCATCACGCTGACCAGCTCGCGCAGCTGCTGCAGCGCCGTCTCGGCGCCGCCGTCGGGGTCCTGCTCGGCGATCGCGAGGTACTGCGGCTCCCAGGCGGCGCGGCCCATGCCCTCGCTGCGCATCGCCTCGACCGGGGCGTCGATCGAGTCGGCGCGCACCACCCGCACCCCGTGCGGCAGTCCCAGCCGGGCCGAGGACATCCGCAGGCCGACGATCGGCACGATCACGACCTCGGCGTCGTCGGCGTCGCGGGCTTCGGCGTCGAGCGTCTGCAGGGCGCTGTCGAGCTTGGCGCGGTCGAGCGCGAACTCGGTGCTGCCGTCCCAGAGCGAGGAGATGAAGATCGTCAGCATCCGCTCGGCCCGGGCGCCGGGGTCCGCGGGCACGGCCTCGCCGCGCTCCTCCAGGTAGGAAGAGGCGACGCCGGCCTCGATCGCCGCCTCGCGGGCGGGCCCGAAGCTCGGCAGCGAGCGCAGCTCCTCGCCGCGCTCCTCGACGTAGCGAGCGGTCAGCGGCACGTAGCTGTAGAAGGCGGCCTCCTCGCCGCTGTCGGCGGCGACGTCGAAGGGGATCTGGTCGCCGCCGGCGACGAGCGCGCTGAAACGGGTCGCGGCCTCGGTCGCCAGCCGCTTCAGGGCTTCGTTGAGCAGGAAATCACGCACGGCTCAGGCTTCCGCCCCCCACGGCGCCCTCCTGCGCCTGCATGGACGCTTGCAGTGCTCAATCCGTAGGTCATCCGTCGAGCCCCCCGGGCAGCGGGTTCAGTCCGCGGCCAACCGGTCGAATGCGCCTATGTGAACCGACCCAGCCTGCGCCACCCCAGCCCGGCCCTGGTGATCGCGATCCTCGCGCTCATCCTCTCCCTCGGCGGCACCGCGCTCGCCGCGCGCCACTACCTGATTACCACCTCTCAGCAGATCTCCCCGAAAGTCCTGCGTGAACTAGCGGCGATGCCTTCACCGGGCGGACAGATAAGCAACGGGTCACAGGGCGCTCCGGGCCCGCAGGGAACCCCCGGCCCGGTCGGCCCCCAGGGCCCGCAGGGCCCGGCGGGCGATAAGGGCCCAACCGGCGACAAGGGACCCCCAGGTGATCCCGCCCCGGTCGGAGCGGTCTCGGCTGGGCACTGGGCCGTCGTCAATGGCGACGGATCGATCGCTCGCAGCAGCGACCCCAACGCGACCGCGACGCGAAGTGCCGAAGGCAGCTACGACGTGGTCTTCGACGAAAACGTCACCAACTGCGCCTACACCGCCACGATCGGCCTCTCCGGCACGACCGCGACCGCGAACCCCGGCTTCATCACCGTCGTCCGCTGGTCGGAAAACCCGAACGGCGTGCTGGTACAGACGTACAACGTCCGGGAAGAACGCACCGACATAGGCTTCCATCTGACCGTCCTCTGCTGAGCGCGAACGAGGAAACTTCAGGCGACCGCAGAGGCCAGCTCGGCCCCCTCGGCCAGGAGCCAGCGAGTGCCGTAGCGCCGCATGTCTTCGACCAGCGGTACCAGCGCCTCACCCTTCTTGGTCAGCGCGTACTCGACCCGCGGCGGCACCTCGGGGTAGGTGTGGCGCTCGACGATCCCTTCCTCCTCCAACGCCCGCAGTCGCAGCGACAGCGTCCGCGGGCTGATTCCCGCCAGCGAGCGCTCGAGCTCGCAGAAGCGGCCGCTGCCCTCAGCGAGGTCGCGAATCAGCAGCAGCGTCCACTTGCCGCAGACGACTTCGGCGGTGCGGCAAACGGGACAATCGGAATTTGTGCTCGCGCTCATCGCATTCTTCTAGGCGGCTTTGGGAAGCCGAATCTGGCTTCTCGCCAAGTGTAGCGGCAGCGCTTCACAAACTGAAGCAATGGGAACAGCTCAGTGGCCGTGGACGACGCGTTCCTTGCCGTTCGGCAGCTGCAGGATCGGGACGAAGCGTTCCACCGTCAGGGTGAAATGCCGTTCCTTGCCTCCGTAGAGGAAATGCACCGGAGCCGTGAACCCGATTTCGAGCAACTGGCAGTTGGACTTCTCGGCCGCGCACTTCACCGGCCCGGTGTAGGAGAGAACCTGGGAGGAGAGCAGGAACAGCGCGTGTTTTTTGTCCCTGGAGGGACCCATGTAGATGACCACCGGATTTTTCGAGCTCGGAAGCTTGGTCTGCGGCCGGATCGCCCGCACTTCGTGCGGATTGCCGGGAACCCCGATCGAGGCGTCGATTCCGTAGCTCACCGGGGTCGGCACCGGCACGTAGCGCACCGGCCCGGAGCCGGATGGGCTCGATTCCGTCGTTTCTTCTCCCGTGACGGTCGAACCGGATTCGGTGCCGCCGGCCGGGGCTTCAGGCGCTTCACCGCCATTCCCACCGTGGCCCTTCCCGCTGGTGTGCTCGACGCCCACAGGCGCGTCGAACGGGTTCTTCGCCTGTCGGTGCCCAAAGCGCTCGCGGTCGTCCTGCAGGCTGGGCTGGGCTGGGACCACCGAGAAGCTGGCGGCGCTGGCGGGCGTTGGGCCCGCGCCCGGAACAGCTGGTGCCGCCGCCGGTTCGCTCTTGTCCTTGAACAGGATCGGCGCCGCGATGATGCCGACGACGAGCAGCGCGATCAGCGGCAGCAGCCGCCGGTCGCGCAGGTCCGTGTATAGGTCCACGAGGAACGCGGGCGGCTTCGACACCGAGACTCCCTTGAAGCGGCTCACGGCGTCGTCCCAGTCGGGCCCGCCGCCGTAGCGCCACCAGTGAGGCCCTGGCCGGGGGGGGTGACGTAGGTCGTGACATGGAACGCGGCTTCGAGCTTTGAGGAGAGCTTGCCTTCCTGCGGTTCCAGCGTGAAGCCGTCGATCGTGATCAAACGCCCCTCCGCGTCGACCTTCCCGTCGACCGTCTTCACCTGGGCGTCGACGCCATGGATGAAGTTGGCGACGTCGAAGAAGCCGCCGCTGAACCCAAGGTCGTAGGGCATCGCGGAGAGCCCAGCGGGACCAGCCGTCGCGCCGATCGGCAATAACGCTGCACTGCCTTCGGTCGTCGGTGCTGCGGTGGCTTCCGCCGCCGTCCCGGATCCCGACGCGAGTGCGATCGAATGGAACGGAGTACGCGCCCCGCGACCAAGCTGGTTGAGCTGCACGAGCAGAGAGGCGGTGTCAGCTTCGCTCGGCACGGCCTTGCCGAGCACGATCAGTTCCTGGTAGTCGGTCGCGAAGCTGTGTTTCGCTGCGGCCCCGGCGTCGGCCCTGGCCTGTTCGGTCGAGACTTCGGAGCCAAGGGCGCTCACCTGTTCTGAGAGTTCGCCGGCTTCTTCGCGCTTGGGCGCTATCAGGAGCAGCCAGAAGGCAATCGCGAGTACCAACACAAACACCACCGCCACGGTCGTCTTGGTCGCCTGGCTCATCGTCATTCCGCGGGGGATTCGGTGGGAGCCGGCGTTTCCGGGGCTGCCGTCGTGGTCGAGGAGTCAGCGGACGGCGGTGCCGCGTCGAAGGCGATGACCAGCTTGAATTGGAAGCGATTCCCTCCACAGCCCCCCTCTTGGCTCGATTCGCCTCCTCCTTCGCTTTCGCTCGGTTCGCCTCCTCCTTCTTCTTCGTTTTCGAACGATTCGGAAAGGCCCACTCGGGTGACGCCGTCGATCTGCTTGAGGGCAGCGACGAAAGCCGCGACGGAATCCTGGCCGAGCGCGCAGCCTTCCATCGTCACGGACGGGCCGGCGATCGAGGATGCGGCGGTCGACGACGATGCTTCGCCGCCGGAGGCCGCCCCCTGAGCAGCGCTCGCTTCCAGCTTGATGAGCCAGACGTCCCCCGGAATGACCAGCGAGAGCTGGCGGATCGTCCGCACCCAGTCGAAGCGGCTGTCGGCGAGGTTCGCGACGGTGCTGGTGCGCTGATCCTTCAGCTGCTGGAATTCGCTGTAGGGCTGAAGCTCGTCAGCCCGCGCGATGGCGGTCGCTTTTTCGCCTTCGAGCCGCACGATCTCGCTCTTGCGGTCAGAGATCTGGTTTGAGGTGAGGGCGAGCATCACGACGCCCGCGAGCAGGGCAACCAGCGCGCCGACGATGATGAAGGGCAGCGGCCCGGTGCGCAGAGTGCCAAGGCGGCTGCGGCGCTCCTCTTCCGGCATCAGTTCGATCGGCCGCATGGCTAGCTGTCCAGCCCAATCCCATAGGGGACCGTGAGTCGGCCGGCAAGGTTGTCGGCGAGTCCAGCGAGAGCGTCCGGGCACCGCACCGAGACCTCTTGGCCCAGCTCCTCCATCAGCTTCGCTGGGAGCCCGGGGATCGCGCTGCCCCAGCCGCAGAGGACGACCGAGCCCACCGACACGGCCCCCTCCTGAGCCACGTAGGAGTCGATTGAGAGGCGCAGCTCGTCGGCGAGTCGCAGGACTCCGTCTTCCAGCGTCCGCCGCGTGGCGGCGACGACCTCGGGGTCTCCCTCGACCCGCTCGAGCGGGTCCTCGAGCCCGACGTGAAGAAGCCACTGGTCGGCGTGCTCGGTCCACAGGCCGCGGTCGGCGCCCAACCGCTCGGAGATCTGCCGCACACCGAACTCGGCGACGCGCGCGAAAAGGCAGGCGTGGTCGCGAGCGATCGCGAGGTTGGTGACGTCGCCGAGGCTGCAGTAGAGCGTCGTCTGCACGAAGGTCTCCGGAGCGGGGCCGGTCTGTGGTGAGATGCTGGGGGCGGCGGAGGCGCCTGCCAGCGCCCGGATCATCCCGAACGCGGTCAGGTCGATTCCCACCGGATCCAGCCCAGCTCGCCTTACCGGCTCCAGCAGAGTCGCGACCATCTCCTTGCGAGCGGCGACGACGGCGACGTCGACCTGCCGGTTACCCTCCTCGCTGACCGTGGCGCCGATCACCTGGTGGTCGAGAACAGCCGAGTCGAGGGCCATCGGGATCTGCTCCTGCGCCATGAAGCGCACCGCGTTGTTCAGCTGCTTCGGATCGTCGATCGGCGGCAGCCGCAGGGTGCGAAAGGCGACGTGCTGGTTGGCAATCCCCAGCCGCACGTGCTTGGACAGCTCGTTGCGATCGAACAGCTCCGCGAGCGCCGCCGCGACGGCATCGGCGTCGATGATTTCGCCGTCGCGAACCGCGCCTGCAGCCACCTGCTGGACGCCCACGTGTGCCACCGGCCCCCCAGGGCTGGGCGGCACCTCGGCGGCGGCGATGCTGCCGGAGTCGAATTCGAGGCCGACGATGGTGTCTTTTTTCTTCTTTTTCAGCATGCTCAAGGGGACGAGTTGCCCGTGCAGTCCTGATCGACAGGACTGTCACCGTCCTTTATTTCTGAGTCGCCGGGCTGCGCCCTTCAAGTGAAGCTGCGCGTGTACCAATCGATCAGGGACTGGCCCGCGAACAGCGCGGCGATTCCTCCAAGGGCAAGGAAGGGGCCGAACGGGATGGCGAGCTTGCGCGCGGCCGCTCCATGGCGAGCGATCAGCCCGATGCCAACGGCGGCGCCGGCCGCCAGCGCGATCAGCAGCGCCGGGACCACGGACACCCCCAGGAAAAGGCCCATCGCCGCTGCCAGCTTGACGTCCCCCATGCCCATCCCCTGCGGATAGGCAAGCGCGGTCAAGAAGTGGCCGCCGCCGGCGCCGGCGGCGGCGGCGAGGCGCTCGGGTAGCGAGCCCGGATCGGCGATGGCGACGACCGCGACGGCCAGGATCGATGCGACAGCGAGGATCCGGTTGGGGATGATCCTGCGCTCGAGGTCGGTGAGCGTGATCGCGGTCAGCATCGAGACGAAGACGAGCCCGAGCGCGATCTCCCCCGCGTTGTCGCGAAAGCGAAGGGCGACGCCGGCGAACAGCGCCGCCAAGGCGAGCTCCGTCAACGGATAGGTGGCCGAGATCGCGGTCCCGCAGCAGCGGCTGCGGCCCCGCAGGAAGAGCCAGGACACGACGGGCACGTTGTCGTAGGCCGCGATCTGCTCGCCGCAATGCGGGCAGCGCGAGCGGGGGGCGACGATCGACTCGCCGCGAGGAACCCGGTGGGCGACGACGGTCACGAAGCTGCCGATCATGGCCCCCGCGAACGCGGCGATGATGACCTTCGCTATTGCCATGGCTGGCCCCCTTCGTCGCCGGGCCACCGATTCCCCTGTGCTGGAGCCTATTCCGGCGTGGGATCGACGAAGTCCGACTGAAGCTCGGAATAGGCCCGCTGCGATCCACTCCCGGGCTTGTCGGGCCAGACGTCAACCACGACCCGCTTGAAGCTTTGCCCAGACGTGCAGGACGATTTCGTCGGGTTCGCGGCGCAATAGGCGGCGTCCTTGCGCCAGACCACGAAGCGGTAGACCTCGCCGCTGACGCCGCCGGAGGAGAAGGCGGTCGGGCCGGGAGCGACGCCGCCCGCGCTTTCGACGACCATGGTCGCGTTTTCGGCGGTTCCGGTGCGATTGAGGTTGAAGGTGGAGCCGGTCACCCGGGAGTTGGGATTCGCCGTTTCGGTCGAGTGCGCTGGCGTCGAGGTGAGGGCGATTTTTTCGTAAGGGAGGCTGCTCACCTTTTCCATTTCACGCTCCGCGACGCTGATCGCCACCTGGCTTTCCTTGCCTCGCTGCACGTTGTGGATTCCGGCGACGAAGGTGAGGAGGATCCCAGCCGAGCCGATGACGAGGATGACGGCGGCGACCAGCACCTCGACCAGCGTGAATCCGTCCCGCTCGTCGGCGAGGCGGCGGCAGGCGCTGGAGAAGAGGCGGACGGGCCTCATCGTCAGGCCGCCAGGTTGGAGGCGACGTCCCTGAGGGCCGCCCCGTCTTCCAGGGTCGTCGTGTTGCTCCCGCTGGACGCCGGAAGCACGAGCTTGACGCCGATGTAGGTGGGCGCAGTCGCGCTTGGCGAGTAGGAGAAGATTTCGTTGCTGGAGAGACCGCTGATCAGCGTCACGGCGGTCCCTTCGGTCGCGGGCCCGGTGGTGGTCGCGACTCGACGGGTACAGGTCCCGCTGCTGCATTCGTAGGTGACTCGGCACTTGATCGCGGTGGCGGTCGCCGACGGCGCCGCGGTGCACGAGGTCGCGTGGACGTAGGTGGTGAGGATCAGCTTTTTCGCCGTCGGGGTTTCCGACACGCCGCTGCCCTGACGCAGGTCGCGGACTATCCGATCCATCGCGACCCGGGCTTCTCCCACCTGCTCCGCCTGGCCGGTGATGCGCGGCTGCTGGTGGAGCGAGGTGATCAACAGCGTTATGGCTGCCCCGGCGATCACGACTCCCATCGCCGACGCGACCAGCAACTCGATCAGGGTCAAGCCGTCGGCGGACGAGAGCGGGGGGATTTGGATGGTCTTCTTCATCGACAGATTGCCTGGGCATCGGAGGGTGCATGGCTCTATCGGCTTCCCGCCTCGGAAGCTGAAGCGTGAAAGCCGAAGGGCGGGCACATGGCCCGCCCTTCGGAAACAACGTTCGCTGAGGTTTCAGCCTAGAGCGCTATTCGCCCCAGTTGCCGGTGCTAGGACAGCCGCCGGTGCCAACGGTCGTGCATTTGAATTCCTCAGCACCAGTGTCCAACCGCAGGATCTTGAACACGTTGCCGCTACCGCTTGCGGTTGATTCGATCGTGTAGCCCTTGCCGGTGGTAGTCGGTTCGACTTTCACACCCGTCGAGGGAAAGGTCGGCTCGATTTTCTGCAGGGCAGCGAGTCCACCGGTGACCGTCGTACCGCATTCTCCGTACGCGCCATTGTGTTCGGTCGCGCAAGTCTCCTCGGTGACCTGAGCGGTATGCGCGACTTCCTTCGCCTTGGCGTCGTTGGCCTTGCTCTTCTGGTTGAAGAACGCGGGCAGCGCGATCGCGGCCAGGATGCCGAGGATCAGCATGACGACGAGCAGCTCGATCAGCGTGAAGCCGGCCTCGCTGTCGCCGTTGAGCCGGGCGCCGATTCGGGCCCGGATATTCTGGAGCAACATAGGTACCTCCTAGTGGACCTATCGTTTGCGCCAGAGCCCGGAATTGCCTCACGGCACCGAGGCGCTGGCTTTCCTTTACCTACCCCCCTCATCGGCCTTGCCCGCCGCACCTTTAGGGTCTGCACGGCGGATTTCCTGAAATGCGAGTTTTCGCACCTGGGCGGCCAAAACTCGGGTCGGCAGTCACTAAAAATGCCGATGCGCAAGAGGGCGCCAGCAAAATCGGGGTCGCTCTTCCCATACAGACGTCCAGCGGCTCGGGGAGGGTAATCGCCGTCCGCCGGATCCTCGAGCCCGGCATATAGAGAAAGGGCGGGCATATCAGCCCGCCCTTTCAGCACATCGTGGCGCAGTGAGCAGGGAAGGATCGGAACCTCTATTCGCCCCATTTGCCGGTGCTAGGACAGCCGCCGGTTCCCCCGGTCGTGCATTTGAATTCGACGGCTCCGGTTTTGGTCCGGATGATTTCGAATTTATTGCTGCTGCCCGTGGCGGTCGAGACGATCGTGTAGCCACCTTCCGCGCCGGGCGTAACCGTCACGCCAGTCGAGGGGAACGTCGGCTCGATTTTCTGCAGGGCTTCGAGGTTTGCGGTCGGGGTCGTCTTGCATTCCGTGTAGGTGCCGTTGTGTTCGGTGGCACAAGTCTCCACCGTGACCTGCGCGGTATGCGCGACTTCCTTCGCCTTGGCGTCGTTGGCCTTGCTCTTCTGGTTGAAGAACGCGGGCAGCGCGATCGTGGCCAGGATGCCGAGGATCAGCATGACGATGAGCAGCTCGATCAGCGTGAAGCCAGCCTCGCTGTCGCCGTTGAGCCGGGCACCGATTCGGGCCCGAAAACGCTGGTGCAACATAGGTACCTCCTATTGGACCTATCGTGCGCCAGGGGCCCGAACTCGCCTCTCGGCGTCAGGGGCAACTGGCAATCATTGGACGATGCCCAGCTATCGGCGACCCGCGCGGCTGCTTTAGGCGTGGCAGCTAGATTGCTCGACCGCAGGTCAGCGGATCTTTTCGTAGATGCTCAGAATCGGCAGGTACATCGAGATCACGATGAAGCCGACGACGCTACCGATGAAGACGATCAGGATCGGCTCGATCAGTGAGGTGAGCGCTTTGACCTTGGCATCCACCTCGGCCTCGTAGAAGTCGGCGACTTTGCTCAGCATTCCCTCGAGCTGACCGGTTTCCTCACCCACCGAGACCATGTTCGCGACCATCGGCGGGAAGATCGCGTGCCTGGCGATCGGCGCCCCGATAGAGCCGCCCCGTTTGACCGAGTCGTAGACGTCTTCCATCGCTTCCTCGACCACGATATTGCCGGAGGTTTCGCCAGTGATCTGGATCGCCTGCAGGATCGGCACCCCGGAACTGACCCCGCCGGATAAGGTCCGAGACCATCGTGCCAACGCCACCTTCTGGACTACGTCGCCGATTTTGAACGGAAGGTGCAGCTTGACCCGATCGAACGCCGCCCGGCCGCGCTCCGTCCCGCGCCAGCGAAACGCCGCATAGGCGAGCAGCGCCAGGACCGGGAAGACGATGAACCAGTAGCCGGTGACCGCATTCGAGACCCCAACCGTGATCTGCGTCATTAACGGAAGTTCGGCCTTTTCCCCAGGCGTTTCTTTGGCGAGTTCTTCGAAGATCCCGATGAAGACGGGGACGACGAAGGCGACGATGGCGACCATCGCCAGGATCGCCACGCTGAAGACCAGCACCGGGTACAGCAGCGCCGTTTTCACCTCGCGACGAAGGTTGTCGATCTTCTCGATGTGCTGCGCCATCCGATCGAGCGCCTCCTCGAGGCGTCCGGCTTGCTCCCCCGAGCGGACCATCGCCCGGTAGAGGCGGTCGAAGACGCGTGGCTTGCGCTCCATCGCCTGGGCCAGCGAGGTGCCCGCCTCGACGTCGCGGCGCACACTGTCGATCGCCTCGGAGATCTCGTCGTCCTCGGTCTGCTCCTGAAGCGTGTCGAGCGCGCGCAGCATCGGCATTCCCGAGGCGATCAGCGTCGCGAACTGGCGCGAGGCAACCGCCAGATCGCGCATCGGAACGCCGCGAAAGCGGCGCAGGACGTCCTCGATCTTGATCGCTTCCGACTTCTCGGAGACGTCGAGCACGACCAGGCCTCGCTGCCTCAGCTGCTCGGCGACCTGCGACTTGGATTCAGCCTCGATCTCCCCCTTGGTTGGAATCCCGGAGAGGTCGACGGCCTCGAAGGCGAAAGTGGCGGCGCTCATTGCTTACCCCGTTCCCTGCGGGACACCCGCCTGGTAGGCGACGGCCGGCGCGATCGGGGCCTCGAAGCCACCCATCAGGCGGCGCAACTCCTCCGGCACCGAAGCTCGCTGTTCGGCGAGCGCGCGAGTGACCTTGCCTTCGCGCACGAGGCGAACCAGGTCGGCGTCCATCGTCTGCATGCCGATCGATCCGGCCGTCTGGATCGCCGAGTAGATCTGATGCGTCTTCGCCTCGCGGATCAGGTTCCTGACCGCGGGATTCGGCACCAAAACCTCGCAGGCGACGACTCGCCCGGTGCCGTCGGCCGTCGGCAGCAGCTGCTGGGTGACGATTCCCTCGAGCGCGACCGAGAGCTGGGTGCGGACCTGCTGCTGCTGTTCGGGCGGAAAGACGTCGATGATCCGATCGACCGTCTGTGCGGTCGACTGGGTGTGGAGGGTGGCGAAGACCAGGTGGCCGGTCTCGGCCGCGGTCAGCGCCGTGGAGATCGTCTCCAGATCGCGCATCTCGCCGACCAGGATCACATCGGGATCCTGGCGCAGGGCGGCGCGCAGGCCAAGCGCGAAATCCGGGGTGTCGGCGCCGACCTCTCGTTGGTTGACGATCGAGCTTTTGTGGCGGTGCAGGAACTCGATCGGGTCCTCGATCGTGAGGATGTGATCCTCGCGCTCGCGGTTGATCAGATCGATCATCGCCGCCAGCGTCGTCGACTTGCCCGAGCCAGTCGGGCCGGTGACCAGTACGAAGCCACGCGGCTTGCGGGTGAACTCGCGCAGGATCGGCGGCAGGCCGAGCGACTCCAGAGTGGGAATCTCCTGCGGCACCAGCCGGAAGGCGGCGCTGACCGCGCCGCGCTGGAAATAGCAGTTGACGCGGAAGCGGGCGACCCCGGGGATCGAGTAGGCGAAGTCGAGCTGGCGGCCGATCTCGAAGCGCTTGCGCTGATCCTCATTGAGGATGCTGTAGACGATGTCGCGAGTCTGCTGGGAGGTGACCACCGGCAGGCCCTCCACCGGCGTGATCTTGCCCCGCACGCGCATTGCCGGGGGGAAGCCGGGCGTCAGATGAAGGTCGGAGGCGCGCGACTCGACCATGCGGCCGAGCACGTCTGCGAAATCGAAGTCCATAGCGTTACTCATCGTCCCCGTGGCCGCTTTCCTGAAGCGGCGAAATCATGCCGTCACCCGGATGACCTCTTCGAGGCTGGTAACGCCCGCTCGCACCTTCGCCAGGCCATCCTCGCGCAGGGTCCGCATGCCCTCCTGCTGGGCGGCCTCGTCGATATCCGCCTCGGAGGCCAGTGCGACCGCCATCTCCTTGATCCGCTCGCTCATCGACATCACCGAGTAGAGGCCGACCCGGCCGCGGTAGCCGCTCTGCCCGCATCGCGGGCAACCGACGGCCTCGTAGGCCTCCAGATCTGGAATCGGCCCGAAGCCGGCCTCCGAGAGGGCGCGCGAAGGCACCATCACGCGTCGCTTGCAGTGAAGGCAAAGGGTTCGGGCCAGCCTCTGGGCGACCACACAGTCGACCGCCGAGGCGGTAAGAAAGGACTCGATACCCATCTTCGAGAGGCGGGTGATCGCGCCAGGGGCGTCGTTGGTGTGAAGGGTCGAGAGGACGAGGTGGCCGGTGAGCGCCGCCTCGATGCCGATCCGGGCGGTCTCGACGTCGCGGATCTCGCCGACCATGATGATGTCGGGGTCGGCGCGGAGGATCGAGCGCAGGCCGGTCGCGAAGTCCAGGCCAGCCCGGGGGTTGACGTTGATCTGGTTGATCCCCGGCAGTTGGTACTCGACCGGGTCCTCGACCGTGATGATCTTCTTCTCGACCGAGTTGACCGCCTGCAGGGCCGCGTAGAGCGTCGTCGACTTGCCCGAGCCGGTCGGGCCGGTGACCAGTACGGCGCCGTAGGGGCGCAGCGCCGCCGCCTCGAAGCGCTCCCGCGCCTCCCCGGTCATGCCGAGGTCGTCGAGCGAGCGCATCGCGTTCTCCATGTCGAGGATGCGAATCGTCGCCCCCTCCCCGCCCTGGGTCGGCAGCGTCGTCACCCGCAGGTCGACACGGCGGTCGGAGACGTTGACGCTGACCCGGCCGTCCTGGGGCACTCGCTTTTCGGCGATGTCGAGGTCGCTCATGATCTTGATCCGCGAGACCACGGCCGAGACCATCCGCTTCGGCACGTGGGCCGCCTCGTGGAGGACGCCGTCGACGCGGAACCGAACCCGCATGTCGGCTGCGCCGGGCTCGAAGTGGATGTCGGACGCGCCTTCGCTGACCGCCTGGCCGAGAATGCTGTAGACGAGCTTGACCACCGGGGCGTCCTGGGCCGTCGCCTGGAGATCGCTGACGGCCTCCAGCGACGCGGCCGCATCTTCGGCGTCGTCGCTGTCGACCGCCTCGGTGACGGCGCCCTGGAGGTTGTTAAGGCGAGCGATCAGCGACTCGATGTCGGCGGGGCTGCCCACCACCACCTTGCAGCCAAGGCCGGTGGCCATCCTTATGTCGTCGGCCGCCAGCACGTTTGCCGGGTCGGCCATCGCCACCAGCAACGTCTCGGGATTCGCGTAGCCGATCGGGACCGCCTGATAGCGCCGCGCCGACTCGATCGGGATCAGGTTGGCGGCCGCCATGTCCACTTCGAAGATCGAGAGGTCGACGTGGTCGAGGCCGTAGCGCTCGGCAACCGCGCTCGCGAGCTGGTCGGAATCGACCGCTCCCTGCTCGAGCAGGATCTGCTCCGGCGGCTTGCCGGCAATCCGCGATTCGGCCTCCGCGGCTTCGACCCGCTCCTGGGTCACGTAGCCCATCTCGCGCAGGACATCGGTCACGAAGCGGGCGTTGTGGCCACCGATCGGCGGCGTCAGCCCCGGCCGTCCACCGAGCTCTGCCCGGGCCACGGCCTCGCCCGAACCGGGAACCGACCGTAGGTGGGGTGGGTGGAATTCGCTCATCGGCAGCCCATCAATTCGGTGCGTAGCTGAGCTTGGGACCGTGGTAGATCGCGTCCCGCACAGCCTGTTCGACATCGGCGGCTCGCTGAAACCCGTAGGTGACCGAAGCTGGGGCCGGGCCGCCGCCGTTCAGCGCAACGGGCCTGATGACGATCAGCGCCGGGGCCTGATCGACCCCCAGCGGCCCCGTGATCGGCGTGTAGCGAGCGATCTGGTTGGCGGGAGCGACGAAGAGGGAGACGCCGGGATCGCCCCGGACCGCATCGACGGCACGCTCGACGAGCCGATCGTCAATGCCGCCGTTGCGAACGACCAGCAGCACGATGGTCGAGCCATGCGAGTAGGCGGTCTCCACGGCCTTCGGCAGGGAACGGCCGGTGGGAGGGGACAAGCCGCTGACCGTTTCGGCGGATTCGCCAGCGACTGCGGGTTCTTCGCCGGCCACTTCGGTCGCTTCCGCGCCTTCGGTTTCCGCGCCTTCAGCTTCCGTGCTGGTGGAAACCGAGCTCGCGGGAGTGCCACTTTCTTCTGAGGCTTCGCTGCCACCAAGCTGGCTCAGCAACATGTAGCCACCGACCAGAAGCAGCACGCAAACGATCACGATCTGCGCCACCGGATTTTCGTTCAGCTTCTCACGCATTCGGAATAACCACCTCTACCTATGGTCGTCAGCACCGCTGACGACCTTGAGTTCTGCATCGGTGGGCGTTCGCCTGTCTCAGCACCCCGTATCGGGCGCACCGCTGCCCGCGGCGGAGCATTCGATGTAGGCGCTGCGGGCGAAAGGGGTGGGAGCGGTGGCGGTCGATTCGACGAATCCGCTGCTCGAGGGCGGCGTGAACGTGCCTTTCTTGTTGATCGAGCTGCCGCCCGCCAGGTTGAGGGTTTCGCCGATGATCGCGCCGTTGGTGATGATCCCGTTGGCGGCATTGATGGTCGAGTGCGGAGCGTAGATGACGATCTGCTCCGATTCCGAGCCGCCCTGCAGTTCGACCTTGCTGGCCCCCGCCGTAGTCGATCCGACGAGGTAGAAGCCCGGCCCGTTGCCCGAATCGGGTAGCACGGTGGCGCCGTCCCAGATCGCCAGCTGCGGCGCGCCGTTCAAGCCCGCGCAATTCTGCGGGGCTTCGAAGAAGAAGCTGAGTTTCGCTCCGCTTGCCGCTGCCAGCGTGGCACCTTCGGTCACTTCGAGCTTGCAGAGCAAGTAGGGGCCGGTGCTGAGCGTGAGTTTGCCCCCGTTGCCGATCACGAGCGTCTTGTTGGATTTGTTCCAGGTGATGGTGTTGCCGCTGCTGGCGAGGCTGCTGTCGGCGTTACTGGTCGGCAGCGACACCGACGGGTATTCCCCGGTTTCTTTGACGAAGGGGCGTCCCGCGGAGCATCCCGAGGGAGGGTTTTCGGAGCCGTTGTTGGCGGTGTACGTCGTCCCGTAGTGGACGGCGCCGCACACGTTGGCACCGCCGGTGAGGCTGACCGAGCCATTCGAGGCGGCACCGCCGTTGTACACCTGGGCGCCGTTGCTCATCGTCAAGGATTTGATTCCGACGACCTGGCCGCCGGCCCAGACGTTGGTCGCCGTCGAGGAGCCAGCGGTCGAGGATGCTTTGAGGGCGATCCTTCGGGTGACGGTCGTGGCACCGGCGCTGGACGATCCGGTCGCGACCACCTTGATTGCGTTGGCTTCGGTGGCGTATTCAGGCTTCACCTGATAGGTGACAGTGCCCTGACTCAGGGTTATGGGACCGACGGCCGTGCACCAACCCGAGGCAGAGCCGCTCGTCTGAGCGGCTCCGGTCACCAATTTGCCACCACTTTCCGTCACGCATGGAGCGGTCGATGCCGGCATCATCTGACTCTGGCGGAGGACTGCCAGGTTTGCTCCAGCGTCTGCTGCCGCCAGTGCCGCATTGCTGGCCTGATCGCGGCTGTCGCCGGTCTGCGTATGCACCGACGCGACGATGGTCACCGAGGCGAAGGTGAGGCCGATCGCGGTGATGATGACCACCAGCGGCAGCGCGATCCCCTCCTCGGAACGGCGCAACCGACGCAGCGCCGAGAGGCATCTGGCCCGCACGCTCATACCGGCTGCTCTTCCCGCTCGCCGACCTGCTCGATGCCGCTCGCCCGCTGTCCTTTGGCCGCGAGCATCAGTTTGAAGTCGTGGGGGCTGGAGGCGGTGTCCATCGCCACCGACTCGGAGATGCGGCCCTCCATCACGTATCCGAGCAGGGCCTGATCGAAGGTGCGCATGCCGTAGAACTCGCCCTCGGAGATCGCTTCGGTGATCTTGCCGGTCTCCTCCGGATTGAGGATCAGGTCCTGGACCCGGCCGGTGACGACCATGATCTCGGAGACGGCGACTCGGCCCTCGCCGGTGACGTCGGGGACGAGGCGCTGGGCGATCGCCCCCCTGAGGGTGCCGGCGAGCATCACCCGCGCCTGCTGCTGCTGGTAGGGCGGGAAGAAGTCGATGATGCGGTTGATCGTCTCGGTGGCGTCGAGGGTGTGGACGGTCGAGAGCACGAGGTGGCCGGTCTCGGCGGCCGAGAGCGCGGTGCGGACGGTCTCCTCGTCGCGCATCTCGCCGATCAGGATCACGTCGGGGTCCTGGCGCAGGACGCGCCGCATCGCCCGGCCGAAGCTCTTGGTGTCCGAACCGACTTCGCGCTGGTTGACCAGCGAGAGCTTGTCCTTATGCAGGTACTCGATCGGGTCCTCGAGGGTGACGATGTGCCGCGAGCTGGTGCGATTGATCTGGTCGATCATCGCCGCCAGGGTCGTCGACTTGCCGGAGCCGGTGGTGCCGGTGACGAGGACGATGCCGCGCTGCTCTTCGGCCAGCGTGCGCACGACCTCGGGCAGGCCGAGCTCGTCGATCGAGCGGATGCCGTAGGGGATCGCGCGGCAGACGATCGAGGTCGAACCGCGCTGTTTGAAGGCGTTGACGCGGAAGCGGGCGACGTCGGGGATCGCGTAGGAGAAGTCGGCCTCGCCGTTCTCTTCGAACTCGGTCTGGGACCGCACCTCGGAGATCGTGTGGAAGGCCTGTTCGGTGTCCTCGGGTCGCAGCGGCCCATGGCCCTCGATCGGCAGCAGCTCACCGTGCAGACGGATCACCGGCGGCGAGGCCACCTTGACGTGAAGGTCGGAGCCCCCTCGCTCGACGAGGGTGCGCAGCGCTGAGTCGATGTCGAACATCCCGACCGTTATCGGCCGGGACGTTCGTCAACTTGACCCTGGAGCTAAGCGACCTCGCGCAGTTTCTGGGCCTCGCCCAGCGACTGCAGCTTTTTCAGGCTCTGGTTCTCGATCTGGCGGATCCGCTCGCGGGTGACGTTGAAGGTGCGGCCGACCTCGTCCAGGGTCCGCGGGTGCTCGCCGCCGAGCCCGTAACGGAGCTCGAGCACGCGGCGCTCGCGGTAGGAGAGGTTCTCGAGCGCTTCCTTCAGCGCCTCTTTGGTCAGCAGGTCCGCGGCGCGGTCGAACGGGGACTCGGCCTTCTCGTCGGCGATGAACTGGCCGAACTCGGACTCCTCCTCGTCGCCGACCGGCTTCTCCAGCGAGACCGGGGCCTGGGCGGAGCGCTTGATCGAGTCGACCTCCTCGGGGTCGATCCCGGTCACCTCGGCGATCTCCTCCGGGGTCGGCTCGCGGCCCAGCTCGGTGACCAGCTTGCGCTCGGCGCGGCCGATCTTGTTCAGCTTCTCGACCACGTGGACCGGGATCCGGATCGTCCGCGCCTTGTCGGCCAGGGCACGGGCGATCGCCTGGCGGATCCACCAGGTCGCGTAGGTGGAGAACTTGAACCCCTTGCGGTAGTCGAACTTCTCCGCCGCGCGGACCAAGCCCAGCGTCCCCTCCTGGATCAGGTCGAGGAAGGGAAGGCCCTGGTTGCGGTAGTTTTTCGCGATCGAGACGACCAGGCGCAGGTTGGACTCGACCATTTTCTGCTTCGCGTCGAGGTCGCCGCGCTCGATGCGCTTGGCGAGTTCGACCTCCTCGGCGGCGGTCAGCAGGCGGACTTTGCCGATGTCCTTGAGGAACAGCTGCAGGGAATCCGTGGTCATGTCCGGTTTCAGGTCGAGCGCGGCTTTCTGCCGGCGCCGGCCTTTTTTGCCGGTGTCGGCGGGCATCGCGTCGGCCGCGGCTTTCTGCGCCGGGTCCATGTCCTCGACGAGCTCGATCCCCGATTTCTCGAGGTGGCCGTAGAGGTCCTCGACGTCGGACTCGTCGAGGTCGACCTCCGAGACCGCCGAGGCGATGTCGCCGAAGGTCAATACGCCGAGCTGCTGCCCGCGATTGATGAGGCTTTTGACCTCCTCCAACTCCTGAAGCTCTGCTACCAGCATCCTGATCTACTCGTTTCCCTAATGCTTCGTGTTTAGTCCTGGCAATGAAAATGCGGTGGCGCGCCGAAAGTCGCGGCGGCCGACGAAAAAGCGGACCGACGACCTGGTCCGCGAATTAAGTCCGTACATGAGAAATTAGCCCATGGGGCAGGCGTCAAACGCTTGTTCGTATGGTAGTTGCTTCAGTTTGTGAAGTCAATGCCCAACTCGATGCGCCATCCCCGCCCCTGGCTGAGCGCCTTTTGGCAGCGCGCCTACCGTGAGAACGTCACCGGGCTCTCGGCGATGGTCGCTTACAACCTGATGCTGGCGGTCTTTCCCTTCGCCCTGCTGGTCCTCTTCGTCTTCGGCCAGGTGCTGAAGATCGGCGGCGTCGAAACCAGCGTCCTCAACGACCTCCAGCGCCTCTTCCCCAACACCGAGCAGCACACGTTGACCGATGCCCTCTCCCGGATCGAGGACAACTCGACGACGATCGGGATCGCCGCCTTCGCCGGCTCGCTCTGGATCGGCGCCTCCTTCTGGGGGGCGATGGACACCGCCTTCTGCCGCATCTACCACGTCGAGTGCCGCGGCTGGGTCGAGCAGAAGCGCTTCTCCTTCACGATGCTGGGCGTCGTCCTGCTCTTCATCGCCGCCAGCATCTTCGTGCCGGCGCTGGAGAGCGGCATCGTCACCAGCACCGATCGGCTGCCGTTCGGGCTGGCCGACATCAAGGCGATCGACACCGTCCTGCTGCTCGCCGCCGCGCTGCTCATCTCCTTCGCGATCTGCACGGTGATCTTCTGGGCGGTGCCGAAAGGGCGCATGCCCTGGCGCGCGGTCTGGCCCGGGGCCGCCTTCGTCACCGTCTCCGCCGGGCTCGCCAACTGGCTCTTCCCGATCTACCTCACCAACGTCTCCAGCCTCTCTCGCTTCGGCTCCACCCTCGGCTTCATCCTGATCGCCCTGCTCTGGTTCTACGTGCTCAGCCTGGCGCTGATGGCGGGGGCGGTGATCAACTCGCTGCGCCACGAGGTGCACGACACCGGCGAGCTGCCCAGCTACGGGGCCGAGCGGCCGTGCCAGGGCTGCGGCGACGCCGCGACGAGCCCACCTGTCGCATCGACCCAGAAGGACCCCTGAGGCCGCGCCAGCGAGCGAAGGGCGGCGACGAGTGGATGGGACTCGCCGCCGCCCCTGCTCTACGCAGGAACGTCGCCAGGGAAGTAACAACGCAACCTGCATCTTGTGCCGGCCAGCACAAGTGTTTTCTTGCCGCTCCACGTGCCTCCCGGCCGCTGAGCTCGCAATGCATACCGTGAACGCCGCCTTACAGTCAAGAAAGTCGCCGCCGCAACCTGCTCGGTCCCCGAGCGCAAGTCTCGGTATTTCACGTTTCCCCTGCAAATCGCAGGATGCCCAAATCCGCGCGCGCGCGGATTTGCCGGTGGTACCGGATCGGCACGGCAGCGCCGCCGAATTGATGTCGGGAGCCGGCTAGCCACTGATCAGCGCCGTGTGGAGACCATTGACGAGGCTCTTTGCCAGGCGGCGGCCGCCGCCGAAACGGAGCTGATCGATGTCGCCCTTGCCGACGGCGCTGAACCACTTGGTCGGCGAGCCGACCGCGTAGGTGCCGGGTTTCGGCTCCAGCCGCGAGGTGCAGGAGACGACCCTGCCGCGCTCGACGGTCACCGTCACGCCGGCCGGGCGGCGGGCGAGCTCCCGGCCCGCTTCGACCTCGAGCAGGCAGGCTCCATCCGCCCCTTCCGGCAGCCCGACCAGCGGCGTCGCCAGCAGAAAGGCCGCCTCGATGTCGATCTGGGTCACCGGGGCCGTCTCCGGGCTCGTGTGGAGGTGCTCGCAGTGGCTCGCGGCCACCAACGGGCCGATCCCGCGCCGGCCCCAGTCGCTCAGCCCGTAGGGGGTTCCAGCGCCGCGACCGGGCTGAGCCTCGACCAGGCCCGCCAGCCGCATGCTCGAGAGGCGCCGCTCCAGCGCCGGGTAGGTGAGATCGGCGATCAGGCGATCGAGTTCGGTCAGCGACAGCGGCCGGCCGGCCAGGGCCCGCATCATCCGCGATCCCCAGCTGTCGACGAGGGCCTTGACCGCGCCTTTGGCGGCGGCGCTGTCGAGTGAGATCGGCCCGTCGGGGGCGCGGCTGAGCCAGGCGTCGAGGCGATCGCCGACGTAGAGCAGGTTCCGCCCCATCGCGGTCAGCTCGCTCTCCACCGCGTAGGGCATCCGCTGCGCCGGCCGCTTCGTCAGGGCGCCGATCTCGTCAAGGCGGGCCAGGTGTGCGCGCAGGGTGGTCTGCGCCGGCAGGCCGGTCGCTTTGCGCAGCTCGGCCAATCGCATCGGCCGCTCGCCGAGGGCGCGCAGGATGAGGAAGTTCAGCGGCGTCGCCAGGACCGAGAGCACCCATCCGCCGGCTCGCAGCCGGGCGCGCGACGGCGCCGTCGCCATTCCCGTTGCGACCGCTCCATCCTCGCTTGGGGCGTTTCCAGCGCTGACCAAAGCCGTGTACCTCCCTTGACTCCAAGGTTATCAGAGGATTTTGCCTTGGAATGTCCGCGGCGGTCTCAGCCGTAGCGCTGGTCGTCGCCGATCAGCTGGCGCAGCTTCGAGCGGTCGTGGCGGGCGTGGACGCGGCGGACGGTGCCCGAGCGCGAGCGCATCACCAGCGATTCGGTGGTGGCGCCGGGGCCGCGGTAACGGACCCCCTGCAGGACGTCGCCGTCGGTGACGCCGGTGGCGGAGAAGAAGACGTCCTCGCCGGAGCAGAGGTCGTCGGCCGTGAGCACCCGCTCGAGGTCGTAGCCGGCGTCGAGCGCCGCCTGGCGCTCGAGGTCGTCGCGCGGCCAGAGCCGACCCAGCAGCTGGCCGCCCATCGACTTCAATGCGGCGGCGGAGAGGACGCCCTCGGGGGTGCCGCCGATCCCCCAGAGCAGGTCGACCGGGGAGCGTTCGCTGACCGCCAGCAGGGCGGCGGAGACGTCGCCGTCGCTGATCAGGCGGATGCGGGCGCCGGCCTCGCGGACTTCGCGCATCGCCTCCTCGTGGCGGGGGCGGTCGAGCATGACCACGATCACGTCGCCGACGCTCTCGCCCTTGCGCGCGGCGATCAGCTTCAGCGTCTCCGGCAGCGGCCGGTCGAGGTCGAGCAGGTCGGCGATCTCCTCGCCGCCGGCCATCTTCTCCATGTAGACGCAGGGGCCGGGGTCGAACATCGAGCCGCGCTCGGCGAGCGCGATCACCGCCAGGGCGCTGGGCATGCCGCGGGCGCAGAGCGTCGTCCCCTCCAGCGGGTCGACGGCGATGTCGACGACCGGCGGCGAGCCGTCGCCGATCTGCTCGCCGTTGAAGAGCATCGGCGCTTCGTCCTTCTCGCCCTCGCCGATCACGACGACGCCGTCCATCGCGACCGAGTCGAGGACGAAGCGCATCGCGTCGACCGCGGCGCCGTCGGCGGCGAGCTTGTCGCCGCGGCCGACCCAGCGGGCGGCGGCGAGTGCGCCCGCCTCGGTCACCCGCACCAGCTCCAGCGCCAGGTTGCGGTCGGGCCTCGCCTGTGCGGCGCTCTCGGGCATCGGCGCCGCAGGCTATAGGGTCGTTGGGTGGACGCGCGTTGGGGAATGACGTTGCCGCTGCCGGGACTTTCGCTGGCCGATCACGAGGAGTACGTGAAGCGAGCCGAGGCGCTCGGCTACACCGACCTCTGGAGCGGTGAGACCGCCGGCCCCGACGGCTTCACGCCGCTGGCCCTGAGCGCCGCCTGGACCGAGCGCGCCCGGCTCGGGACCGGGATCGTCGGCGTCTTCCAGCGCGGCCCGGCGCTGCTGGCCCAGGAGGCGGCGGCGCTCGCCGGCGCCTCGCGCGGGCGCTTCGTGCTCGGCATCGGCTCCTCCTCGGACCGCATCGTCGAAGGCTGGAACGGGATCCCCTTCGAGCGGCCGCTGAGCAAGGTGCGGGAGACGCTCGACTTCCTTCAGACCGCGCTCGCCGGCGAGCGCACCGCGAGCGGCTTCAAGCTCGAAGCGCCGCCGGCGCAGCGGGTGCCGATCGTGCTGGCGGCGCTGCGCGGCAAGATGCTGGAGCTGGCGCTGGAGCGCGCCGACGGCGCCTTCACCAACTTCCTGCCGCTGGGCGGCCTGCCGAAGGTCGCCGCCCAGCTGGCCGAGGCGCCGGCGGGCTTCGAGTTGCTCTGCCGCTTCTTCTGCCTGCCCGGCGAGCGCGAGGCGGTCGAGCCGCTGGCCCGCTTCATGTTCTCCTCCTACATCACCGTCCCCGTCTACACCGCCTTCTACCGCTGGCTCGGCTACGGCGAGCAGATCGAGCCGATGCTGGCCGCATGGGAGGCCGGCGATCGCCAGGCGGCCGCGGCGGCGGCGCCCTGGGAGGTGATCGAGGAGATGTTCCTGTTCGGGACGCCGGAGCAGATGAAGGAGCGGCTCGCCGCCTTCGTCGAGGGCGGCATCACGCTGCCGATCCTGACCCCGATCGTCACTCCCGACAAGCTCGGCGAGACGATCGCCGCGCTGGCCCCGGCCTGAGCGCGGGCGCTCAGGCTGTCCGCGCCAGGCTCAGCGCGTAGTCGCCGGCGGTGTCGGTGAACCAGCCGCACATCTCCAGCCCCGCCCCAGCGTAGACCGACTCCAGCCGCTCGCGGGTGAACTTGGTCGAGATCTCGGTCCGCATCTCCTCGCCGCTGGTGAAGGCGATCTCGAGGTCGAGGCCGTCGATCCGCACCTCCTGGTCGGCGAGCGAGCGCAGGCGGATGTCCATCCGCTCGGCCTCGGCGTCGTAGCGGGCGACGTGCTCGAAGGCGTCGAGGTCGAAGTCGGCGCCGAGCTCGCGGTTGAGCACCTCGAGCACGTTCTTGTTGAACTCGGCGGTGACCCCGGCGGCGTCGTCGTAGGCGGCCTCGAGGCGGGCGCTGTCCTTGATCAGGTCGGTGCCGAGCAGGAGCCGGTCGCCCGGGCCCAGCAGTGCCGCGATCCGCTCCAGGAAGGCGTGGCGCTGGCGCGGGTAGAGGTTGCCGATGGTGCCCCCGAGGAAGGCGATCATCCTGCCGCCGGCGCCGGCCGGGATCCGCTCCAGGTGCTGCTCGAAGTCGCAGACGAGGCCGCGGACGTCGAGGCCGGGGTACTCGTCAACCAGCAGGGCGGCGGTCTGGTGGGTGATCTCCTCGGAGATGTCGACCGGGACGTAGGTCTCGAGGCTGCCGGCGTCGCGCATCGCGCTCAGCAGGTGGCGGGTCTTCGCCGCCGAGCCGGAGCCGAGCTCGACCAGGGTCCCGGGCCGGCCGGCCGCGGTGAGGATCTCGGCCGAGCGGGCGGCGAGGATCTCGCGCTCGGCCCGGGTCGGGTAGTACTCGGGCAGCTCGGTGATCCGCTCGAACAGCAGCGAGCCGCGCTCGTCGTAGAAGTATTTCGGCGCCAGCTCCTTCGGGTAGGCGCAGAGGCCGGCGCGGACGTCGCGGGCCATCGTCGCGGCGGCGTCGGCGTCGAGGTGGACGTCGATCGCGATCATGCGTCCCTCGCGCAGCGCAGGCCGGCGAAGATCTGGCGGCGCTGGGGCAGGTCCCAGTTGCGGAAGCTGGGCCGGGCGACGCTGGGGTGGGTCGCCCAGGAGGCGCCGCGCAGGACCTTGTGCTCGTTGCCGAAGAAGGGTTCGGAGTACTCGCGATAGGGGAACGCCGCGAAGCCGGGGTAGGCGATGAAGTCGGATGAGGTCCACTCCCAGGCGCGCCCGACCGCGTCGAGGCCAGGCCGGGCCGCCTCCCACTCGTGCTCGCTCGGCAGCCGCTTGCCGGCCCAGCGGGCGAAGGCGTCGGCCTGGTGCCAGGAGACGTGGGTCAGGGCCTGGCCGGGGTCGATCGGCGCCTTGCGGCCCATCGCGGTACTGAGCCAGCCGCCGTCGCCGTCGCGCTCCCAGTAGCTCGGCGGCGCGGCGCCGGTCTCCTCCATGAAAGCGGTATACGTGGCGTTGCTGACCGGGGTTCGATCGATCTCGAAGGCGGCCAGCTCGACCGTGTGGCGGGGGCGCTCGTTGTCGTAGGCGAAGCCGCGGGCGGGGGCGCCGATCGGGTGCTCGCCGGCGGCGAAGGGGAGCATCCGCGGCTGGGCGGGGAGCGGCTCGGCCGCGAACGCCGTCGCGGTCAGCGGCGACTCGTAGCCGTCGAGGAGCTGCAGCAGCTGCAGCATCGTCTCGTTGTGCTGCAGCTCGTGGGCCAGCAGCATCTCGTAGACGAAGCCTTCCCGCAGCAGCGGGTCCTCGGCCCCGGGGCCGATCTCGACCGTGTCGAGCACCTCGAGCGCGCGCTCGCGCACGTCGGCCATGTAGGCGCGCAGCTCGGCGTCGCGCAGGATCGGCAGCTCGCCGCGGGTGCGGCGCGGGTTCTCGATCGCGTCGTAGAAGCGGCCGAGCTCGCCGCGCAGGGGCTCGCGGCTGCCGATCGTCCGCACCAGCCAGAGCTCCTCGAAGTTGGCGATGTGGCCGAGGTCCCAGGCCAGCGGGCTGAGGATCGGCGAGTAGACGCGGTTGAGCTGCTCGTCGTCGAGCGGCTCGATCAGCTCCAGGGTCCGCTGCCGCGCCTCGGCGAGACGTTCCGTAATCGCAGCCTTGGAGCTTGCCGTCACCTCAGTGGCGATACGAAGACCCTATAGAGGTCGGATTACCGGGATCTGAACTGGCGTGTCTGAGCTTTCGGGGTCTATTGCACCCGAAAACTCAGACACCCCCTCTCGATTAGGGTGGTTCGATGGATGTCAGGGGGGCGGGAGCGCTGGTCGCCGGCGGGGCCTCGGGGCTCGGCGCCGCGAGCGCGCGGGCGCTGGCCGCGGCCGGGGCGCGGGTGACGATCGCCGACCTCGACGCCGAGCAGGGCGAGGCGCTGGCGGCCGAGATCGGCGCCGAGTTCCTCCCCGCCGACGTCACCGACGCCGAGGCGGTCGGGACGGCGGTGGAGCGCGCCGCGGCGGCCGACGGCGGCCTGCGGGTGTCGGTCTGCTGCGCCGGCATCGGCTGGGCCGAGCGGCTCAGCCACAAGCGCGGCCCCCACAGCCTCGAGTACTTCGCCAACGTGGTCCAGGTCAACCTGATCGGCAGCTTCAACGTGCTGCGGCTGACGGCGGCGGCGATGAGCGAGAACGAGCCCGACCAAGAGGGCGAGCGCGGGGTCTGCGTCAACACCGCCTCGATCGCCGCTTACGACGGCCAGATCGGCCAGATCGCCTACGCCGCCTCCAAGGGCGGCATCGTCGGCATGACCCTGCCGGCGGCGCGCGACATGGCCTCGCGCGGGGTGCGGGTGACGACGATCGCCCCCGGCCTCTTCGACACGCCGCTGCTGGCGGCGCTGCCGGAGGACGCCCGCAGCGCGCTCGGCGCCGGCATCCCCTTCCCCTCACGGCTCGGGCGCCCGGAGGAGTACGCCCAGATGGTGCTGGCGATCGTCGCCAACCCGATGCTGAACGGCGAGACGATCCGCCTCGACGGCGCCCTGCGGATGCCGCCCAAGTAGGTCTCAGTCGGTGCCTTCGGCCTCGGGATCGCGCCAGACGCGCTTGCGCCAGGGCGGGCTGATCGCGAAGCGGGCGGTGCTGGTGGCGGCGACCGGCTCCAGCGGCACCAGGTGGACGCGGCGGCCGGGGGTGAAACGGTCGGTGTGCGGGAGGCCGATCGCGTCGCCGGCGTGGCTGCCGCCGGCGACCAGCAGCAGGTGGGTCTCGGGGCCCCAGCCGTTCTCGGCGCGGGCGCCGAGCGCTTCGGCGGCGTCCCTGAGCGGGTCGATGCCGGCGTCGGAGCCCCAGTTGGCGGTGCTGCGAGCGTAGTTGTAGCCATCGTGGGAGGAGGCCCGCTCGTCGGCCTCGCCGTCGGGGCCGAGGCGGATCTCGACCCCCTCCCAGTCGTCGCGGTGGTAGCCCGCCGCGCCGACGACGGGGAGGTCGCGCAGGGTGGCGGAATCGGCGTAGTAGGTGAAGTACTCGAGGTAGAGGTTGCCGGCGCGCTCGCCGGAGCAGTCGGCGCCTTCCGCTTCGGTCTGGGCCGCCGTGGCGGCACGGCAGTCGACGACGTGGACGAAGACCGTGACCGGCAGGCCGGCGTCGGTGCGGTGCACGAGGCCGCGGGCGGAGCCGTCGCCGCAGGCGCTGCTGCGGCAGTGGCGGAAGTCGACCGGCAGCGCCCGCGACCCCCGCTCGAAGCCGAGCAGCGGCATGTGCCGGCGCACCAGCGCCCCGACTTCGCTGCCGTAGGCGGCGATCAGCGCCGGCTCGTCGCCGCAGCCGTCGGCGAGCGCGGCGGCGCAGAGCAGCCGCGAGGCGAGCGCCCGCGCCAGCGGCGCCCCCGGCACCCGCACCCCGGCCGCAACCAGGCCGACCAGCAGCAGCGCGACGACGCCCAGCGTCCCCACCCACTCGACCGTCGACTGCCCGCGCTCCGCCCGCATGCCGCAGTCAAGGCACGGGCGTCCCGGCATTCTCCCCCGTCAGAGGCTCTGAATCTCCGCCGCGATCTCCGCCGCGGCCTTTTTTGCGTCGTCGAACAGCATCGAGGTGTTCGGTTCGTAGAAGAGGCCGTTGTCGATGCCGGCGAAGCCGGGGCTGAGCGAGCGCTTGATCACGATCACCTCGTTGGCCTCGCTGACTTCGATGATCGGCATCCCGGCGATCGGGCTGTCGGGGTCGTTTTTCGCCGCCGGGTTGGTGACGTCGTTGGCGCCGATGACGACGGCGACGTCGGTGCGCGGCAACTCGGGGTTGATCTCGTCCATCTCCTTCAGCTGCTCGTAGGGCACGTCGGCCTCGGCCAGGAGGACGTTCATGTGGCCGGGCATGCGGCCGGCGACCGGGTGGATCGCGTAGCTGACGGTGACGCCGCGCGCCTCGAGCTCGTTCGCCATCTCCTTCACCGCGTGCTGGGCCTGGGCGACGGCGAGGCCGTAGCCGGGGACGATCACGACGGTGTCGGCGTAGGCGAGCTTGATCGCCGCGTCCTGGGCGCCGATCGAGATGTGCGGCCGCTCCTCGCCGCTGGTCGCGGCGCCGCCGGCGGGGGCGCCGCCGAAGCCGGCGAAGAGGATGTTGGCGACCGAGCGGTTCATCGCCGTCGCCATCTCCAGGGTGAGGATCGTGCCCGAGGAGCCGACCAGGGTGCCGGCGACGATCAGCGCCACGTTGTCGAGGGCGAAACCGGCGGCCGCGGCGGAGAGGCCGGTGAAGGCGTTCAGCAGCGAGATCACGACCGGCATGTCGGCGCCGCCGATCGGCAGCACGACGAGGTTGCCGAGGATCGCCGCGGCGATCAGGATGCCGATGAAGAGGCCCTGCGAGGGATCGCCGTTGTTGACGGCGATGTCGACGCAGGCGGCCAGGATCGCGAGCAGCAGCGCCCCGTTGATCAGCTGCTGGCCGGGAATCGCCAGCGGCCGGGTCGGGATCAGGTCCTGGAGCTTGGCGAAGGCGATGTTCGAGCCCCAGAAGGAGACCGAGCCGACGACCGCGGCGAGCAGGGTCGGGATCAGCTCTTCGAGCGGGATGTCGCCGCCGACGGAGATCCCGTGGCGGAGCTCGGACCAGGCGATCAGGGCGACGGCGCCGCCGCCGACGCCGTTGTAGAGGGCGACCATCTGCGGCATCTCGGTCATCTGCACGCGGACCGAGGCGACGAAGCCGATTGCCGAGCCGACCCCGAGCCCGATCACGATCAGGCCCCAGTTGCCCATCCCGTCGAGCAGCAGCGTGGTGACGACGGCGATGCCCATGCCGACGGCGGCGACCATGTTGCCCTGCTTGGCGGTGGTCGGGTGGGTGCCGCGTTTGATCCCGATGATGAAGAGCGAGAAGGCGACTATGTAGAACGCCGTGGCGGCGTCGCCGCCCGGCTTCAGAACCCCATAAGGAATTTGGGACAGGACGCCGGCCACGTTCATCCCTTGTCCGAGCCGTCCTTGGAAGACGATTTGGGTTTCGGCTTTTTGGAGAACATGCCGAGCATGCGGTCGGTGACCAGGAAGCCGCCGACGATGTTGATCGCGCCGAAGGCGATTGCGATCGTGCCGATCACGTACTCGAGCGGGTCGTTGGCGTACATGCCGACGACGATCAGGCCGCCGAGCATGACGATGCCGTGGATCGCGTTGGTCTGCGACATCAACGGCGTGTGCAGGGTCGTCGGCACCTTCGAGATCACCTCGAAGCCGACGAAGATCGCCAGGACGAAGATCGTGATCTCGCTGAACAGGGTCATTACTTGGCCGCCCTCTCGTTCCTGATCTCGCCGCCCTCGGTGATGCAGGCGGCGGCGACGATGTCGTCCGCGAAGTCGACCTCGAGCTGACCCTCCTCGCCGACCAGCAGGCCGAGCAGGTTCTCGAGGTTCTTGGCGTAGAGCTGGGAGGCGGGCACCGGCATCTCCGAGGCGAGGTTGCGCGGCCCGATCACCCTGACGCCGCTCTCGACCACGGTCTCCCCGGCCTCGGTCAGCTCGCAGTTGCCGCCGGTCTCGGCGGCGAGGTCGACGATCACCGAGCCGGGCGCCATCCCGCGCACGGCCTCGGCGGTGATCAGCAGCGGCGCCGGGCGGCCGGGGATCGCGGCGGTGGTGACGATGATGTCCTGTTTGGCGGCGTTCTGGCCGAGTGCCTCGCGCACCTGCGCGTTCTCCTCGTCGGTCAGCGGCCGCGCGTAGCCGCCCTCGCCCTCGGCGTCGGGGATGAAGTCGAGTTCGAGCGGGCGGCCGCCGAGCGAGGCGATCTGCTCCCAGGCGGCGCGACGGATGTCGAAGCCGGTGACGATCGCGCCCAGCCGCTTGGCGGTGGCGACCGCCTGCAGGCCGGCGACGCCGGCGCCGAGCACGAGGACCTTGGCCGGCGGCACGGTGCCGGCGGCGGTGGTCATCATCCCGAAGAAGCGACCGGACTCGCGGGCGGCGATCAGCATCGCCGCGTAGCCGGCGGCGGCGGCCTGGGAAGAGAGCGCGTCCATCGCCTGGGCGCGGGTGGTGCGCGGGATCGCCTCCATCGCGAAACTGGTGACCCCGGCGGCGGCCAGCGCTCTATTCGTCTCGGCCGCGGTCCAGGGGTTGAGGTGGCCGATCAGGACCTGGCCTGACTTGAGCTTGCCGATCTCCTCGCTGGCAGGGGCGGCGACGCGCAGGACCACGTCGGCGCCCCAGGCAACCTCGCCCTCGACGAGGTCGGCGCCGGCCTCCTCGTACTGGGAGTCGGGATGGCCGGCGGCCGCGCCGGCGCCGCGCTCGACCAGCACCTCGAGCTGCTCGTTCTTCTTCAGCGATTTGACCACGTCAGGGACCAGCGCGACCCGGCGCTCCCCATCCGCGGACTCTTTCGGCACTCCGATTCTCATACCCGTGCGGCGCGGTAGGTTATGCGAAAGGGTCAGGAGCGCGCCTCGACCCCGGCAACCGAGGCGAGACGCTCGAGAGTGTGCAGCTGCTCGGCCCGGTCGACGTGGACCGGCGAGACGATCAGGCGGTCGATGCCGGCGCCGCGGAAGCGCTCGACCCGCGCCGCCACCTCGGCCTCGGTGCCGACCAGGGAGGTCGCCTCGACGATCTCGTCGGGCATCGCCTCGAAGGCCCCGGCGCGGTCGCCGTCCTGGAAGCGGCGCTGGACCTCGTCGGCGACCTCGCCGAAGCCGAAACGGTGGGCGAGGTCGACATAGAAGTTGGTTTTGCGGCTGCCCATGCCGCCGAAGTAGAGGACCAGGCCGGCCTTGACGACGCTCTTCGCCGCCTCCAGGTCGCCGTCGATCGCGACCTGCAGCGAGGGCGAGACCTCGAGGTCGGAGCGCTGCCGCCCACCCCTGGCGAAGCCCGCCTCGAGGTGCTCCCCCCAGGTCTGCTCGAAGGCGTCGACGCTGAAGAAGATCGGGATCCAGCCGTCGCAGATCTCAGCTGCCATCTCGACCGATTTGCGGCCGATCGCGCCAACGAAGACGGGGATCCGGTTGCGCAGCGGGTGGAAGTTGAGCTTCAGCGGCTTGCCCTCGCCACCGGTCAGCGGCAGCTGGTAGTGCTCACCCTGGTGGTCGACCGGGCCCTCGCGGGCGATGATCTCGCGCACGACTTCGATGTACTCGCGGGTGCGCCCCCAGGGCTTGGCGTAGGGGACCCCGTACCAGCCCTCGGAGACCTGCGGGCCGGAGGGGCCGAAGCCGAAGAGGAAGCGGCCGCCGGAGAGTTTGTCGATCGTCGCCCCGGCCATCGCGGCGGCGGCGGGCGGCCGCGCCGGGACCTGCAGGATCGCGGCGCCGAGCTTGATCGTCGTCGTCTGCGCCGCCAGCCAGGCGAGCACGCTGACGACGTCGGAGCCGTAGGACTCGGCCGCCCAGACCGACTCGAAGCCGAGCCGCTCGGCGGCGCCGACGACCTCGACGGCGTCCTCGCCGGCCGGGCCGATCCCCCAGTAGCCAAGGTTCAATCCGAGCTTCAGCGGCATCCGACCTCCACCCTATTGAATACCGCCATGGCCACGGCCCCAGCACTCGCGGAACAGGGCCTCTCCGGCGCCGAGGCGGCGGCGCGGCTGCGCAAGCTGGGGCCGCCGCCGCAGACCTCCTCGCGCTCGACCGCGAGCATCGTCGCCGGCAACGTCTTCACCCTCTTCAACGCGATCATCGGCGTCTTCTTCGTCCTCGACCTGGCGCTGGGTCTCTACGCCGACTCGCTGTTCGGGCTGATCGCGGTGATCAACTCCTACATCGGCATCCGCCAGGAGCTGAAGGCGAAGGCGACCCTCGACGAGCTGGCCATCCTCGTCGCCCCGCACGCCCGCGTCCTCCGCGACGGCGAGACGCTGGAGCTGCTGGCAGGCGAGGTCGTCCCCGGAGACGTCGTCCAGGTCGGCCCCGGCGACCAGCTCGTCGCCGACGGCGAGACGATCGCCAGCCGCGGCCTCACCCTCGACGAGTCGCTGCTGACCGGCGAGGCCGACGGCATCCCCAAGGGGGCCGGCGACCGGGTGCTGTCCGGCTCCTTCTGCGTCTCCGGCTCCGGCCACTACGTCGTCGAGGCGGTCCGCGAGCAGAGCTACGCCGGCCGCCTCGCCGGCGAGGCGCAGACCTTCCGCCACCCGCTCTCGCCGCTGCAGCTGGAGGTCAACCGGGTGATCGTCGCCTCGACCTACATCATGCTGCCGCTGGCGGTGCTGCTGCTGCTGAGCCTGAAGATCCACAGCACCAGTCTCGACAGCGCCGCCCAGACGGCGACCGCCGGCCTGGTGACGCTGATCCCCGAGGGCCTGGTGCTGCTGATGAGCGTCACCTTCGCGGTCGCCGCGGTGCGGCTGGCGCGGCGCGACACCCTGGTCCAGCAGATGAGCGCCAGCGAGAGCCTCGCCGCGGTCGACACGATCTGCATCGACAAGACCGGGACCCTGACCGCCGGCGAGCTGAGCCTGGTCGGGGTCGAGTTCGCCGAGGGCGTCGACGCCGCCGCCGCCCAGGCGGCGCTGGGGCGTTTCGCCGCCAGCGCCGGTGACCGCAACCGCACCCTGGAGACGATCGCCGCGCGCTTCCCCGGCAAGGCCGGGCGGGTCGGCGCCGAGGTCCCGTTCTCCTCGGAGTGGAAGTGGAGCGGCGTCGCGCTCGGCGGCGGCGGCACCTACGTCCTCGGCGCCCCCGACGTGCTCGCCCAGGTGGGCGCCCTGACCCTGCCCCCGGGGCTGGCCCGCAAGCTCGAAGCCGAGACCGCGGCGGGGCGGCGGGTGGTCGCCTTCGGCGAGTCCGGCGAGGGGCTGCCGGCCGACCCGGCGGCGGCGCCACCGCCGCGGCTGGCGCCGCTGGCGCTGGTCGTGCTGGAGGAGACGCTGCGGCCCGACGCGGCGGCGACGATCGCGACCATGCGCGAGAACGACGTCGACCTGAAGCTGATCTCCGGCGACGCCCGGGCGACCGTGACCGCGGTCGCCTACGCGGTCGGGGTGCCGGCCGACGCCGGCGTCGTCGAGGGCCCGGAACTGCCCGAGGACCCTGACGAGCTGGCGCTGGTGGCGCTGGCCAACACGGTCTTCTGCCGGATCAAGCCGGAGCAGAAGAAAGCGCTGGCCGGGGCCCTGGTCGACGCCGGCCGCTACGTGGCGATGATCGGCGACGGCGTCAACGACGTGCCGGCGCTGAAGCGGGCGCGGATGGCGGTGGCGATGGGCTCGGGGGCGCAGGTGACCAAGGGCGTCGCCGACGTGGTCCTGCTCAAGGACGAGTTCTCGCGCCTGCCCGAGGCGGTCGGCGAGGGGCGGCGGATCGCCCGCAACATCCACCGCCTCGGCCGCCTCTACCTGACCAAGACGGTCTACGCCGCTACCCTGATCCTGCTCGTCGCCGTGCCCGGCTTCGCCTTCCCCTTCCTCCCCCGCCACCTCACCCTGGCCGCCTTCCTGACGATCGGCATCCCCTCCTTCGTGCTCGCCCTGGCGCCCTCGGACGGGCCGCTGTACCGCGGCCACCTGCTGCGCTCGCTGGCCGCCTTCGCCGTCCCCGCCGGGGTGGCGACGGCGCTCGGCTCGATCCTCTCCTTCTTCCTCGTCGACACCGTCGCCGGCGCCAGCCTCGACGCCGGCCGCACCGCGGCGACGACGACGCTGATCGTGCTCGGGCTGGCCTTCGTGCTGCTGCTGGAGCGCGGCCCCGGCCGCGAGCACATCGCGATCCAGAGCTACATGCTGGCCCTGGTCGCCGGCCTCGGCGCCCTCTACGCACTGATCCTCGCCGCCGCCCCGGTCCGCGCCTTCTTCCAGATGGAAATCCTCAGCGCCGCCCAGTGGTTCCTGGCCCTGCTCTCGGCCGCGATCGGGCTGACGATCGCCAGCGTCCTGTGGCGCTTGCCCCAGATCGAACGCTTAGAAGCACCAGTAGAGCGACAAGAAGTCGACTGACAGAGGACTTCTCCTCCTGTCCATACAGACCTGGGCGATTTTCGACCGAGGGCCATGTTGGCGGCGGATTTCCGCGGGTAGCGTCCATACATGGCGACGACCCTGGATTCGGCCCGCCCCTTTCCCGGTGCCGATGAGTACCCGCTCGAGGCGGGGCACTTCGACGAGGCGTTCGCCACGGCTGCGGCTCCGCGCCGTCCCTACGCGGAGCTGATCGGCGCGCTCGCGCGGCTTGACCTGGTGGTGCTGCGCGAGCGCGTCCAGTCGACCGCCGCTTCGCTTGGGCTCTCCTTCGGTGAGGGCGAGGCGATCGCGGTGGACCCGGTGCCGCGGCTGCTCGAGGCGGCGGAGTGGGAGGCGCTGGAGGCGGGGCTGCTGCAGCGCCTGCGGGCGCTCAACGACTTCCTGCTCGACGCCTACGGGGCCCAGCGGATCTTCGAGGCCGGGGTAGTGCCGCGGCGGCTGCTCGAGACCTCGGCCGGCTACGAGCCGCGGATGCGGGGGCTGCTCGACCCGGCGGTGGCGCCGGCGACCGTCGCCGGCCTCGACCTCGTCCGCGACGCCGGCGGCACCCTGCGGGTGCTGGAGGACAATCTGCGCATGCCGTCGGGAGCGAGCTACGCGATCGGCGTCCGCGAAGCGGTCGAGCCGGCGCTGGGGGTGCCGCTGCGACCGTGGCCGCTGGACGGCTACGTCGGCCTGCTCGGCGAGGCGATTCGCGCCGCCGCCCCCGACGGCCGCGCCGACCCGGCGGCGGCGATCCTCTCCGACGGCCCCGCCAGCGGCGCCTGGTACGAGCACCGCCGGCTCGGCCGCGAGCTCGGGATCCCGGTCTTCACCCCGGCGCAGCTGGAGCAGGCGCGGGGGCGGCTGTTCGCCCGCGCCGGCGGCGAGCGGCGCCAGCTCGACGTCGTCTATCGCCGCCTCGACGAGGACCGGCTCAGCGCCGCCGACGGCTCCCCCACCGGCCTCGGCGAGCTGCTGCTGCCGGCGCTGGAGTCGGGCCGGCTGCGCTGCGTCAACGCCTTCGGCACCGGCGTCGCCGACGACAAGCTCGCCCACCCCTACGTCGAGGGCATGGTCCGCTTCTACCTCGGCGAGGAGCCGCTGCTGCGCTCGGTCCCCAGCTTCGACCTCTCCGACGAGGCCGGCCGGGCGGCGGCGATGGAGCGGCTCGAAGACCTGGTGATCAAGCCGCGCGACGGCTTCGGCGGCCGCGGGGTGACGATCATGCCGCGGGCGACCGCGGCGCAGCGGCGGCGGGCGATCGGCCTGGTGCGGCGCCGGCCCGAGCGCTTCGTCGCCCAGGAGACGGTGCAGCTCTCCAGCCACCCGACCGTCTGCGACGGGCGGCTGCGGCCGCGCCGGGTCGATCTGCGGCCGTTCGTCCTCAGCGGCCCCGGCGGCGGCCGGGCACTGGCCGGCGGCCTCACCCGCTACGCCCGCGGTGCCGGCGAGATGATCGTCAACAGCTCGCGCGGCGGCGGCTGCAAGGACACCTGGATCGTCGACTCCCCCGGGGCGGCCCGGCGATGAAGAGCCGCTCGCTCGCCTCGCGCCGGGAGCGGCCGCTGATCGGGGTGACGACCTCGGAGATGCGGCGGGCCGAGAGCATCCAGCCGACCCCCGAGGGCGAGCCGCCGGCGCGGCTGGAGATGGCGCTCGGCCTCCCCTACCTGCGCGGGCTGGAGGCGGCGGGCGGGCTGCCGGTGGTGATGCCGCCGCTGCACGACGAGGCGATCGAGCCGCTGCTCGACCGCTTCGACGGCATCTGCCTCTCCGGCGGCCCCGACCTCGACCCCGAAGGCTACGGCGCCAAGCCGCATCCCGAACTGGGCCCGATCGAGCCCGACCTCGACCGCTTCGAGCTGGCGGTGGCGCGCCGCGCCGACGCCCGCGAAATGCCGATCCTGGCGATCTGCCGCGGCACCCAGGCGCTCAACGTGATCCGCGGCGGCGCCCTGCACCAGCACCTGCCGGAGATCTCGACCGAGATCGCCCACCGCCAGCGCACCCCCGGCGACCAGCCCAGCCACCCGGTCGAGATCGAGCCCGGCAGTCTGCTGGCGGCGACGCTCGGGGGCGACGGCGAGGTCGGCGAGATCGAGGTCAACTCCTTCCACCACCAGGCGATCGACCGGCTCGGCGAGGGGCTGGTGGTCAGCGCCCGCGCCCCCGACGGCACCGTCGAGGCGGTCGAGGACCCGACCCGGCCCTTCCTGATCGGCGTCCAGTGGCACGCCGAGACGCTCGTCCACCGCCCCTACGAGGCGGCGCTGTTCCGCCGCTTCGTAGAAGCCTGCCGCCGCGACGGCGCCGAGTTCCAGCGCCGCAGCGGCCGCGAGGTGGCATGAGCGAGGTGAGCGCCCTGCCCGCCTGGGCGACCTGGGCGCCGCCGCAGGAGCTCGGCGCCTACACGGTCGGGATCGAGGAAGAGGTGATGCTGCTCGACCAGCTGACCTGGGCGCTGGCGCACCGGATCGACAGCGTCCTGCCCCGCCTGCCCCACGGCCGCGGCGCCAGCTTCACCGCCGAGACCCACGGCTCGGCGCTGGAGATCCAGACCGGCGTCCACGCCCGGATCGGCGCCGCGATCGAGGAGCTGGCGGCGCTGCGGGGCGAGCTCGACGCCACCCTGCGGCCGCTCTCGATGCGCGCCGCCAGCGCCGGCACCCACCCCTTCGCGGTCTGGCAGGAGATCGTCGTCTCGGCCGGCGAGCGCTACCAGTTCGTCTACGGCTCGATGCGCGAGCTGGCCCGGCGCGAGCCGACCTTCGGCCTCCACGTCCACGTCGGCGTCCCCGACGCCGAAGCGGCGATCCACGCCAGCAACCGGCTGCGGACCCTGATCCCGCTGCTGCTGGCGCTCGCGGTCAACTCGCCCTTCTGGCAGGGGCGCGACACCGGCCTCGCCTCGGCCCGGACGCCGCTGTTCCAGGCCTTCCCGCGGGTCGGCATCCCCCGCGCCTTCTCCGACTACGCCGAGTACGTCGAGTCGGTGGATGTCCTGATCCGCTCCGGCGCCGTCCCCGAGCCGACCTTCCTCTGGTGGGACGTGCGGCCGCAGCCGCGCTTCGGCACGGTCGAGGTGCGGATCATGGACGCGCAGACGACGCTCGCCGACACCGCGGCGCTGGCGGCCCTGGTCCAGTGCATCGTCCGGCTCGAGGTCGAGGCGGGCAGCCACACCTTCGACGCCGGCGTCCCCCACGAGGTGCTGGCCGAGAACCGCTTCCTCGCCGCCCGCGACGGGATGGAGGCGGAGCTGATCGAGGTCGGGCTGGGCGAACGGGTGCCGGCCCGGGCGCTGCTCGAGGAGCTGCTGGTCGCCTGCCGCCCCCACGCCGAGGAGCTCGGCTGCGCCGCCGAGCTGGAGGAGGTGACGCGGCTGGCGGCGAAGACCGGCGCCACCCGTCAGCTCGAGCTCTCGCGCTCGCTCGGCTCGCTGCCGCGCCTGGTCGCCGTCTTGGCGGACGATTTCCTCGCCGCCGGTTAGCCCTCTTGGGGTGGCAGCACGAACTGGGTGACGATCAGGTTGGCGGCCAGCTTCGCGGCGTCCTCGCGGACGCGCTCGATCCGGACCTCGATCACGACGGTGCTGCGGCCCCTGTGCAGCGGCCGCGCCTCGGCGACGATCTCGTCGCCGAGCAGACCGGCGGCGAAGACGTTCAGCTTCAGCTCGATCGTCGTGAAGTCGTGCCGAGGGGGAATGCTGCGGAAGGTGGCCCAGGCGGCGACGGTGTCGCCCAGCGCCGTCCAGACGCCGCCGTGGACGAAGCCGCCGGGGTGGAGGTGGCGGCGGTCGACGACGATGCGGCCGCGAGCGTGGGCCGGCTCGATCTCCAGCGGCTCGATCCCGAGGTCGCCGGGGAAGCTGCCGGAGATGAAGCCGCGCGCGTCGGCGGCGGTGACCGTGGAGAGGTCCGCTGCTCGCGCCATCTCAGCCCAGCCCGAAGCCGTCGAGCCCGTGGTCGCCGAAGGGCTCGTCGCGCTCCCGCACCGCTTCGCGGAAGCCGGACTCGGCGGCGCGGCGGACGAAGGCGTGGCCCTCCTCGGTGTGGCGGGCGATGCCGTCGAAGAAGGTGCCCAGGGTCTGCGACTGGGCCAGGCCCTGCGCCTGCACGGTCTGGTTGACCAGCAGCTTCATCATCACCAGCTGGTTGATCGGCAGCCGCGCCACCCGCTCCAAGAGCCGCTCGAAGCGGGCGTCGAGCTCGGCCGCCGGCGCCGCCTCGGTCGCCAGGCCCCACGCCGCCGCCTCGGCCCCGGTCAGGGAGTCGCCGGTCAGCAGCAGCCGCTTGGCCCGCATCGGGCCCAGCCGCAGCGCCCACATCGCCGTCGTCGGCGAGCCCCAGACCCGCGCCGGCGGGTAGCCGATCTTGGCGTCCTCGGCGACCACCAGCAGGTCCGAGCAGAGCGCCATGTCGGTGCCGCCGGCGACGCAGTAGCCGTGGACCTTGCAGAGCACCGGCTTCTCGGAGTGGAAGAGGCTCATGAAGCCGCGCACGTTGCGGGCCATGAACTGGTAGTCGGTGACCGGGTCCCAGTTCGACTCCGGCGCGTGGTTGGCGGCGATCGTCGCCGGGTCCAGCGCCGAGCCCGGCGGCGCCTCGACACCGCCCAATTCGCTCATCTCGCCCTCGGCCGAGGCGACCAGGTCGTAGCCGCCGCAGAAGCCGCTCCCGTTCCCCGCCAGCGCGATCGCATGCACCGCCGGATCGAGGTTCGCCCGCTCCACGCACTCCGCCAGCTCCGCCGGCATCCGCGCCGTAATCCCATTCCCCCGCTCCGGCCGGTCGAGCGTTATCCGCGCGACCCGGCCGTCGACCTCGTAGGTGAGCGTCTCGAGCTTCATCGCGCCAAACGTTCGATGAGTTGACCCGGCTATGACCGGGTCAACTCATCGATCGCGTTAGTTCATCCGCTCCACGAGCATCGCCTTGCCCTGGCCCCCCGCCACGCACATGGTCTCGAGCCCGACCTGGTGGTCGTCGGTCTCCATCACGTTGAGCAGCGTCCCCATGATCCGGGCGCCGGTCATCCCGAACGGGTGGCCGAGGGCGATCGCGCCGCCGTGGGTGTTGAGCTTGTCGATCGTGATCCCGCATTCGTCCATGATCGGGATCACCTGGGCGGCGAAGGCCTCGTTGAGCTCGACCGCGTCGACGTCGGAGATCGTCATCCCGGCCCGCTCCAGCACCTTCTTGATCGCGCCGATCGGGGCCACGCCCATCAGCTCCGGCTCGTTGCCGTAGGTGGCGGCGGTGATGATCCGGGCACGCGGGGTCAGGCCCAGCTCCTTGGCCTTGGTGTCGCTCATCAGCAGCACCGCGGCGGCGCCGTCGTTGAGTGGGCAGGAGTTGCCGGCGGTGACGCCGCCGCCGCCGAAGGCCTCCGGCAGTTCGGAGAGCTTCTCCAGGGTCGAGGAGGCGCGGGGGCCGTCGTCCTTGGCGACCTCGCTGCCGTCGGGCAGCGTCACCGGCACGATCTCGCGGTCGAAGAAGCCGTCTTCCTGCGATTTCACCGCCAGTTCCTGCGAGCGCTGGGCGAACTTGTCCATGTCGGCACGGCTGACCTCGTACTTCTTCGCCACGTTGACGGCGGTGACGCCCATGTCGATGTAGGCGTTGGGCTGGCCGTCCTTGCCCTGGAGATTTTCGTTCTGGTCGGCGGCGCCGGCGGGCTCGGTGCGCTCGTTGAAGCGGCTCACCCACTCGACCCCGGCGGCGAGGTAGACGTCGCCCTCGCCGGCCTTGATCGCGTTGCCGGCGTGGCGGATCGCGTCGAGGCTGGAGGAGCAGTAGCGGGAGACGGTGACGCCGTTGACGCTCTGCGGCAGCTTCTCCGAGAGCAACGAGACGATGCGGCCGATGTTGAAGGCCTCCAGGCCCTGCGGCATGCCGACGCCGCAGAAGAGATCCTCGATCGAGCCGGGGTCGACCTCGGGGTTGCGCTCGAGCAGCTGGTCGACCACGTAGGCGCCCATCTCCTCCGGGCGCAGCTGGGCGAGCGAGCCCTTGAAGGCACGGCCGATCGGCGTGCGGATGGTGTCGACGATGACTGCTTCGGGCATGCGTGGTCTCCTTAAGGGCTGGGTAGCTACTGAAGTGCGCGCCGCAGGGTAGTTGACCGGACTTGCGGGCGTTTTGTGCGAAAAAGCACGTTATCTTCTCGTCGCGTCCCCGGGCTGCGTTACATTCGCCTCAATCCACCTCGCGTCCAACGTGAGTTTTGCCGCCAGCGGCAACGAAAGGAGGGCCCGCCATGCCGGAGGGCTACTGCGTCAAAGAGCGCAAGAAGGTTGAGATCAAGGACGCCAAACAGGTGACCATGAAAAATGGTCGCCCGGCGATCCAGGGCACCTGCCCCGATTGCGGGACCAAAATCTTCAAGATCGGGAAACTCGAGGCATAGCGAGCTTGAACCCGGGCTGCGTCCGTCCCGTAGAACGAGGCGGATGCAGTCCGGGGCCTTGAAACACGAACGCGACGTACGCGAGGCCTACGCCGCGCACTCGGGCGAGCTGTTCGGGTTCGCCGTCCGCTCGCTCGGCGACGCCGGCCTCGCCGAAGAGGCGGTGCAGGAGACCTTCCTCCGCGCCTGGCGCGCCGGCGACCGCTTCGACCCGCAGATCGGCTCGCTGCGGACCTGGCTGTTCGCGATCCTGCGCAACGTCGTCATCGACCTCGGCCGCGCTCGCGCCGTCCGTCCCGGCGTCGCCGAGGGCGGCATCGAGCCCAGCGTCGAACCGCTGGAGCAGGCGCTGTTGGCCTGGCAGGTCGAGGAGGCGATGCGACGGATCGGCGAGGACCATCGCCACGTCCTGGTCGAGACCCACTACCGCGGCCGTCCCTACGCCGAGGTCGCGGCCGAGCTCGGGGTGCCGGAGGGAACCGTGAAGAGCCGCGTCTACTACGGGCTGCGGGCGCTGCGGGTCGTGCTCGAGGAGCTCGGCTATGAAGGCTGAGCGCCCGGCCGAGAGCTGCCGCGAGTGGCGCTCGGCGCTGGGCGCCCACGCGCTCGGCGACCTGCCCGCCGCCGAGCGGGCGGGGCTGGAGGCGCACCTCGAGGGCTGCCCCGGCTGCCGCGCCGAGGCGGAATCGCTGGCGACGATCGGCGGCCTGCTGCCGCTGGCCGACCCGGCCCGCTTCGAGAGCCCGGCGCCGCGGCCCTCGCCGCGGCTGGGCGAGCGGATCGCCGCCTCGATCGGCGGCGAGCGCCGGGCCGGCCGCCGGCGGCGCTGGCGGCTCGGCTTCGGGCTGGCGACGGCGGCGGCGGCCGTGGCGGCGCTGCTGGCGATCTTCGTCCTGCCCGGCGGCGGTGGCGGCGGGCCCGCGCAGCACGTCCAGTTCGCCGCCCTGCCAGCCGGGGTCAAGATCGACGCGACGCTGGAACCGCACGCCTACGGCACCGAGATCCGGATGTACGTGAGCGGGGTCCGCTCCGGCACCCTCTGCCGCGTCTTCCTGCGCGGCCCGCACGGGGTGCGGGTGCCGGCCGGGACCTTCCGCTACCGCTGGGGGGACGACTCGACCGCGGTGCTGAGCTCGGCGCTCGACCTCTCCCGTACCCGCGCGATCGGCGTCCAGGCCGGCAACCGAACCTTCATCGCCCCGGTCGACGCGACCGGGGCCACCGCATACAACCAAGACGAGGGAGACACGACGTGAACAGGACCACTTACGCATTCGCGCTGCTGGCGATTGCCGCGGCGCTGGCGATCGCCGGCTGCGGCAGCAGCAGCGAAACCAGCAGCAGCAGCAGCAGCTCGGGCGGCGCCTACGGTGGCGGAGGTGGCGAAGAAAAGACCACGTCCACCCCGGCCGAAGCGCCGTCCTCGACCCCCGTGGCGGCAATCTCGGTCGGCACCGCCGCGAACGTCGGCCAGGTGCTGGTCGACTCCAAGGGGATGACGCTCTACTACTTCCAGAAAGACCAGAAAGGCAGCGGGAAATCGAAGTGCTCGGGCGCCTGCGCGAGCGCCTGGCCACCGCTGACCAGCGGCGGCCCGGCAAAAGCGATGGGTGGCGTTCAGACGTCGATGCTGGGCACGATCGAACGCAGCGACGGGACCACCCAGGTGACCTACGCCGGCTGGCCGCTCTACACCTTCGTGGAGGACAAGAAGCCGGGTGAAGACAACGGCACCGACAGCAAGGCCTTCGGGGCCTCCTGGTACCCGCTGCACCCGAACGGCCAAAAGGCCGGGCACTGAGCGCTCTGCGATAGAAGTTCGAGGACGACGACCAATCCAGGAGGAGCACACGTGACCAGGACCACCTGCGCGTTCGTGCTGCTGGCGATTGCCGCGGCGCTGGCGATCGCCGGCTGCGGCGGCAGCAGCGAAAGCAGCGGCAGCGGCTCCGGCGGCCTCTACGGCAACGGCGGCAAGACCGGCGGCGAAAAGACGGCCTCCAGCACCGGCGGCGAAACCACCACCGGCGGCACCGCGGTCGTACTGACGGTCGCCAAGGCCGGCGACGCGGGACCGGTCCTGGTCGACCCGGAAGGCTTCACGCTCTACGACTTCCACAAGGACAAGGGCACGACCTCGTCCTGCTACGGCGCCTGCGCCAAGGTCTGGCCGCCGCTGATCACCGAAGGAGCGCCGCTGACCGGCGAAGGGGCGATGGCCTCCAAGCTGGGCACGACCAAGCGCAAAGACGGCACCACCCAGGTCACCTACGCCGGCCACCCGCTCTACACCTACGTCGCCGACAAGAAGCCGGGCGAAGCCAACGGCAACGACTTCTCCTCGTTCGGGGCGCAGTGGTATGCGCTGCATGCGAACGGGGAAGAGGCGGGGAGTTAGCCAGGAGGGATGTCCCGAAGGTCCGAGCTTCTGTGACAGTGCGTTCGTCTTTTGTCCTGCTGAGTCGGACCATGGGCGAACGCTCGCCGATCCGGAGCAGCATCCGTCAGCGCGGGCCTATCGCTTCCGATACGAAATCGTCGGCGGCACGAACTCGCGGATCTCGGCGAGCAGCCGGGCCGAGAGCTCGCCCGGGTCCTCGTCGGGCCGCGCCTGGCCGCCGGCCGGATCGAAGAAGCGGACCTTGATGCGGGGGCGGCGGGGGAAGCCGGTGAGGTCGGAGGTGCCCTCGATCGCGACCAGGGTCAGGTGCGCCTGCGGCACCTCCAGCGCCAGCCGGCCGAGGCCGCTGCGGGCCCGCAGCACCTTGCCGCGCGAACGCGTGCCTTCGGGGAAGACGCCGATGCAGGCCCCCTGCCGCAGCGCCTCGATCGCCCGCGCCAGCGCCTGGGCGTCGCCGGCGCCGCGTTCGATCGGGATCTGCCCCATGCCGTTGAGGATCGGCGCCAGGCCGCGCACCTTCCAGAGGTCGGATTTGGCCAGGGCGCGGATCTGGCGCCGCCTGATCGCGGCGATGCCGACCATCACCGGGTCCCAGTGGCTGTCGTGGTTGCCGACGACTAGGACCGGCCCGCTCGCCGGCAGCGACTCGAGGCCCTCGACCCGCAGCCGCCCCCAGAGGGAGACCGGCCGGTTTACGGCCATCGCGACGCGGTACATGGGGCTGGGCTCGTTCACCGGCCCGTGAGTTCTACTCGAATCCGTGCAGCGTGTGATCAAACTCACTCATCGCGGGCGCCCCGGCAGAGAGGCTGGAGTATCTGGCTTTTCTGCAGGGCAACCCCGGCTAATGCCCATCACTTCACATCCGACGAACTAAAGTGTCATTTGTGACGCAGAGGCCCCTCGAGCTGATCCTGGCCCGCAACCTGATGTCGGCGCTCTCGACCCCTGCCTTCCTGGTCGACGAGGGCGGCATGCTCGTCTTCTACAACGAAGCCGCCGGGATGATGTTGGGAAAGCGTTTCGAGGAGCTCGGCACGGTCGGGCCACAGGAGTGGGGCGCGCTGTTCGGCCCCTTCGGCGAGGACGGCACACCGATCCCCTACGACGAGCTGCCGCTGGTCTCGGCGGTGCGCGACGGCCGCCCCGCGCACGGCGCCTACGAGATCCACTCGACCGACGGCGCCAGCCACGCGGTCGAGGTCTCGGCCTTCCCGATCCTCACCGCGCACGGCTCCCAGGGCGGGATCGCGATCGCCTGGCCGACGGCGATGAACGGCAACGGGGCGCGCTCGGCATGAGGGCCAAGCTCTGGGGAACGCGCGGCTCGATCCCTGCGCCGGGGCCGGAGACGATCCGCTACGGCGGCAACACCTCCTGCGTCGGCGTCACCCTCTCCGACGGCTCGCTGCTGGCGCTCGACGCCGGCACCGGCATCCGCAGCCTCGGCCTCGCGCTCGGCGACGAGCCGACCCGGCTGCACATCCTCCTCACCCACCTCCACCTCGACCACATCCAGGGCCTCGTCTTCTTCGCCCCCGCCTTCCGGCCGCAGACCGAGATCGTGATCTGGGGCCCGGCCTCGCCGGAGGCCTCGCTGCGGGACCGCATCGCCCGCTACATCTCCGCCCCGCTCTCACCGGTCGAGGTCCGCGAGCTGCCCTGCGACGTCTCCTTCCGCCACTGCCCGGAGACCGAGTGGGAGATCGGCTCGGCGCGGATCCGCGCCGCCTCGGTCTCCCACCGCGGGCCGACGCTCGGCTACCGGATCGACGACGGTGACTCCTCGCTGACCTACATCCCCGACCACGAGCCGGCGCTCGGCGCCGACCTCGAGGCGCTCGACGAGGACTGGATCTCCGGCTTCGCCCTCGCCGAGGACACCTCGCTGCTGATCCACGACGGCCAGTACGCCGACTCCGAGTACCCGGAGCACGTCGGCTGGGGCCACTCGGCCCTCAGCCACTCGCTCTCCTTCGCCCGCCGCACCGGCGCCGAGCGCACCGTGCTCTTCCACCACGACCCAATGCACAGCGACGACTTCCTCGACGGGCTCGAGCGGGAGGCGCAGCGCGGCTGGGCCCAGATGGGCGGCGCCGAGGGCGCGGTCGAGCTCGGTGCCGAGCGGGCCGAGTACGAGCTGCCGGTGCGAGCGCCGAGCCCGGCCGCCACGGCCTGAGCGTTACCCTGCCGGGAGTGGCCCGGCTCTCGACTTCGGCCAGCAAATGACCGAGCTCTCGTCCGCTCGCATCGACACGGCCGCCGGTCGCTCGCCGCTGGTGCGCGAGGCGCTGGCGACGGCGACCGCGGCCCACGCCGGCCAGGTCCGCAACGGCAGCGGCGGCATGCCCTACATCGAGCACCCGCGGGCGGTCGCGGCGCTGCTGGCCGAGCACGGCTACGACGGCGAGGAGCTGCTGGCGGCGGCGCTGCTGCACGACGTCGTCGAGGACAGCGCCCTCACCGTCGAGCAGCTACGCGAGCGCTTCGGCGAACCGGTCGCCGGCCTGGTCGCGGTCCTCAGCGACGACGAATCGATCGAGCCCTACGTCGAGCGCAAGGCCGAGCACCGGGACCGGATCGCGGCCGCGAGCGACGGCGCCCAGGCGATCTACGGCGCCGACAAGCTGACCAACGTGGCGACGCTGCGCCGGGCCTACGCGAGCCAGGGCGAGGCGGTCGCGGCGGAGTTCAGGGTGCCGCTGGAGCTGAAGCTGGAGATGTGGGAGGCCGACCTGGAGCTGCTGCGGCGGCTGGCGTCGGAGCTGCCGTTCCTCGACGAGCTCGGGGCCGAGCTCACTCGGATGCGCGGGGAGCGTCGCGCGGCGCCCCCTCGGCCCGAAGCCTGAGCCGGCGCTGCAACGGCAGCAGGCCCCAGAGCAGGAGGAACATCGAGAAGGCGGCGGCGGTCGTCACCACCGTCGTCACGGTGCCGAAGAGGATGTCGGTGATCAGCATGATCGCGCCGGTCATCGCCAGCGCCAGGAAGGCGAGGCCGGCGATCGCGAAGCGGTTGGCGAGGAAGACCAGCTCGCGCTTCTGCTGGTAGTGGAAGGTCAGCCGGTGGTAGGCGGAGGGGGCGATCAGCAGCGCCGCCGAGACCGCGGTGCAGAGCAGGGTCCCGAAGTAGACGTGCTTCTCGAACGGGGTGATCTTTTCGAAGTTGCGCTGCAGCGGCACCGCCAGCAGGAAGGCGAAGAGCACCTGGACGCCGGGCAGCGCCACCCGCAGCTCCTGCAGCAGCTCGCCGAGGTTGCGGTCGAGCCGCTCGTCTTCGCTCTCCTTGCGTCCCGACGGTCGATCCGCCATGCGCTCACCATAAGCGGATTAGGATCGGGCCGTGGGACGACTGGCGGTGGTTCTCGGCAGCAACGCGCTCGGGCCGGGTGGGGCGGAGATCGCCGCGGCGGCGGCCGAGCGCGGGGCGGCGATCGTCCAGCGCCACGGCGAGGCCGGCGCCCCCTACGTCCTCCCGCACGAGATCGACCACGTCGCCAACCTGCGGCCGCTGGCGGCGCAGGGCTGCGACCGGGTGCTGGCGATCGCCTCGGTCGGCTCGCTGCGGGCCGAGTTCGCGGTCGGCAGCTTCCTCTGCCCGCACGACTTCATCGCCCTGCACGCCGGACCCTCGATCTTCGCCGACCAGCGCGCCCACAGCGCCCCCGGCTTCGCCCCGGGCTGGCGACGGGAGCTGCTCGAGGCCTGGGCGGCGGGGGGAGTGGCGGCGCGGGACGGTGGCGTCTACTGGCAGGCGCGCGGGCCGCGCTTCGAGACCCCGGCCGAGATCGCCCTGATCGCTCCCCACGCCGACGTGGTCGGGATGACCGTCGCCTCGGAGTGCGTCGTCGCCGCCGAGCTCGGGCTCGAGTACGCGGCGCTGTGCGTGGTCGACAACCTCGCCAACGGGATCGGCGCGGGGACGCTCAGCGTCGCCGAGATCGAAGCCGACCGCGCCCTCAACGCCGCCCGCCTGCGCGACGGCCTCGCCGCGGTGCTGCCGCGCCTGGGGGCGATCGGGCGGTGAGCGAGCCGCTGACGATCCTCGGCGCCGTGCTCGACGGCGAACGGGTCGGGGTGCGCTGCGTCGAGGGGCGGATCGCCGCGATCGGCCCCGAGGTCGTCGCCGCGATCGGCGACGAGACGATCGACGCCGCCGGGGCGCCGCTGCTGGCGCCGCTGGTCAACGGCCACACCCACGCGGCGATGACCCTGTTCCGCGGCAGCGGCGGCGACCTGCCGCTGCTGCCGTGGCTGCGCGAGCGGATCTGGCCGGTCGAGGCCAGGCTCGACGCCGAGGACGTCTACTGGGGCACCCGCCTCGCCTGCGCCGAGATGGCGCGCAGCGGCACCACCCGCTTCTGGGACATGTACTGGCAGCCCGAGGCGGCGGCGCGGGCGGTCGCCGACGCCGGCCTGCGGGCGACCGTGGGGGCGCCGCTGTTCGACGCCGACGGCGACGTCGAGGGGATGAAGGAGACGGCGCTGCGCAGCCTCGAGCGCCTGCAGGGGCTGGAGCCGGCGGTCTCCCCCGCCCTCGCCCCGCACGCGATCTACACGGTCAGCGAGGACTCGCTGCGCTGGATCGCCGCGCTCGGCGCCGAGCGCGGGGTGCCGATCCAGATCCACCTCTCGGAGACCGAGCGGGAGGTCGAGGACTGCCTCGCCGCCCACGGCGTGCGCCCGGCCGCCTACCTCGACCGGCTGGGGATGCTGAGCGAGCGCACCGTGCTCGCCCACGGCGTCTGGCTCGACCGGGCCGAGCTGGAGCTGATCGCCGCGCGCGGCTGCACCGTCGTCGCCAACCCGGTCGCCAACATGAAGCTCGCGGTCGGCGGCGTCTTCCCCTATCCGGCGGCGAGAACAGCGGGGGTCGCGGTCGGGCTCGGCACCGACGGCGCCGGCTCCAACGACTCGCTCGATCTGCTCGCCGACCTCAAGCTCTTCGCGCTCTCCCAGAAGCACGCCGCCGCCGACCCGACCGCGATCGACGCCGCCGAGGCCTGGGCCGTCGCCACCGGCGCCCGAGCGCCACTGCTCGGCGCCGGCGAGCCGCTCCGCGCCGGCGCTCCGGCCGACTTCCTGCTGCTGCGGGCCGACGCTCCGGAGCTGGCGATCGGCGACCTCACCGCCGACCTCGTCTACGCCGCCGCCGGCGCGACGGTCGACACCACCGTCGTCGGCGGCCGGGTGCTGGTGCGCGGCGGCGAGCTGCCGGGGCTCGACGAGATCGTCGCCCGGGCCCGCGAGCGGGCCACCCGCCTCGGCCTCTAGATATACCCCCTAGGGGTATCTGCTACGGTGTTCGCATGGTCGGATACGAAGCGGACAAAGAGAGGCTGCTGAAGCGGCTGGCGCGGATCGAGGGGCAGGTGCGCGGGGTCTCGCGGATGGTCGAGGAGGAGCGCTACTGCATCGACGTGCTGACTCAGATCGGGGCGATCGAGGCGGCGCTGGACCGGGTCGCGCTGGGGCTTATCGACGACCACACCCGCCACTGCGTGGTCGCGGCCGAGGGCGGCGAGCGGGCCGCGAAGGTCGACGAGCTGATGGCGGCGCTGGGGCGCTTCGTCGGCCGGTGAGCCCGGTCCTGGAGAAGATCGGCGAGGGCCTCGAACAGTCCTTCCTGATGGCCTATGAGGTCTGGTGGGCGCTGGTGCTGGGCTTCGCGATCTCCGGCGTCGTCCAGGCCTGGGTGCCGCGGCAGCGGATCGAAGCCAACCTCGCCGGCCACGGCCTGGTGCCGGTGGCGAAGGCGACCGGGCTCGGCGCCGCCTCCTCCTCCTGCTCCTACGCGGCGATCGCGATCGCCAAGTCGCTGTTCCAGAAGGGCGCCTCGGCGGTGACCGCGCTCGCCTTCCAGTTCGCCTCGACCAACCTGGTCTGGGAGCTGGGCCTGGTGCTGTGGGTCCTGATCGGCTGGCAGTTCGCGCTCGCCGAGTACGTCGGCGGGATCGTCCTGATCGCACTGATGGCGTTGCTGCTGCGTCGCTTCGTCTCACCGCGACTCGAGGAGCAGGCGCGGGCTCACGCCCAACGGGCCGACGCCGGCCACGAGCACGACCACGGCGGCGGCGAGCGTGGCTGGCGCGAGAAATTCGGCTCGCGCGAGGCCTGGTCTGAGGTCGGCGGCAACTTCCGCGGCGACTGGGGGATGCTGTGGAAGGAGATCACGATCGGGTTCCTGCTGGCCGGCTTCATCGGCCTGCTCGGCGACGACTTCTTCAACGTCCTCTTCATCACCGACGCCCCGGCCCTCGTGCAGACGATCGAGAACGTCCTGGTCGGCCCGGTGATCGCGATCCTCAGCTTCGTCTGCTCGGTTGGCAACGTGCCGCTGGCGGCGGTGCTGTGGTCGGGCGGGATCAGCTTTGCCGGCGTCGTCGCCTTCATCTTCGCCGACCTGATCGTGATCCCGATCGTGCTCGCCTACCGCAAGTACTACGGCACCGCCTTCGCGCTGCGGATCACCGCCCTGATGTTCGTCACGATCGTGATCGCGGCGCTCGTCGTCGACGCCCTCTTCGGCGTCCTCGGCCTGATCCCCGAGGGCCCGCGCCCGACCCGCACCGACATCTTCGGCACGATCGAGCTCGACTACAAGCTCGTCCTCAACGTCCTCGCGACGGTCCTCTTCCTCGCCCTGCTCTGGGTCAGCCGCGGCAGCGCCGGCAGCGCTCACTGCGAGCACCACGGGGAATGATCTCGTTGAAAGTTGAGTGATTTGGTCAAAAAAGGGGCGGCATGGATAGAGTTGCGGCAGTGCAGTCTCACGAGGCCGCCACCGACATACAGTCGAAGCCAGGGGCCTCCTCGGTCAGCTACCAGGGAGCGACGAAGCGCTACGGCGACTCCGGCGCCGCCGCCGTCGACCACCTCACGCTCGAGGTCCCGGCGGGCGAGATCTGCGTCCTGGTCGGCCCCTCCGGCTGCGGCAAGACGACGGCGATGCGGATGGTCAACCGCACGGTCGAGATGACCGCCGGCGACATCCTCGTCGGCGAGGAGTCGGTGCGCAGCCGCGATCCGGCCCGGCTGCGGCGGGAGATCGGCTACGTGATCCAGCAGATCGGCCTCTTCCCCCACCGCACGATCAGCGAGAACATCGGCGCCGTGCCGCAGCTGCTGGGCTGGAACAAGGAGCGGATCCGCGCCCGCTCGGCGGAGCTGCTGGCGCTGATCGGCCTCGACCCCGAGCTCGGCGAGCGCTACCCGGCGCAGCTCTCGGGCGGCCAGCAGCAGCGGGTCGGCGTTGCCCGGGCGCTGGCGGCGGACCCGCTGGTGATGCTGATGGACGAGCCCTTCGGGGCGATCGACCCGATCAACCGTGAGCGCCTGCAGAACGAGTTCCTGCGGCTGCAGGCACAGGTCCGCAAGACCGTCCTCTTCGTCACCCACGACATCGACGAGGCGATCAAGATGGGCGACCGGATCGCGATCCTGCGCGAGGGCGGCCGGGTCGCCCAGTACGCGACCCCGGCGGAGATCCTGATGAGCCCCGCCGACGAGTTCGTCGAGGACTTCGTCGGCGCCGACCGGGCGCTGAAGCGGCTGGCGCTGATGCGGGTCGCCGACATCGACCTCTGGGAGGCGCCGCTGGCCTACGTCGGCCAGCCGACCGCCGAGGTGCGAGCGAAGCTGGACGCGCCCGACGTCGAGGTCCCCTACCCGCTGCTGGTCGACGCCGAGCGGCGGCCGCTGGGCTGGCTCTCCGAGCGCGACCTCGCCGCCGCCACCGTCCCCGCCCGCCCCGACTCGCCGCTGGGCCCGCTGCTCGAACGCGACGACATCATGCGCGACGCCCTCGCCGACCTGCTCCAGGGCGAGGCCCAGTACGCGGCGGTTGCCGACCACGAGGGCCGGATCGCCGGCGTCCTCTCGGTCGAGATCATCTCCGAGTTCCTCAAATCGCCACAGGCGAAGAAAGAGGAGCACAGCGCCGTGGAGCGTCCGCATGGCTAGCCTCGCTTCGCTGCCGCTGGCCGCGGTGGGCGAAGTCGGCGAAGGCTTCTTTCACGAACGCAGCGAAGCGACGCTGCCCTGCCAGGCCAGCGAATCCCACCTGTTCTGCTGGAACTGGGCGCGAGAACACATCGACCGCTACGGGACGCCCGCGCTGCAACAGCTCGAACTCGTCGCGATCTCTGTCGTCCTGGGCTTCGCTATCGCCTTCGCCCTCGCCCTGCTGGCGCATCGCAACCGCTGGCTGCGGCCGCCGCTGCTGGCCGGAACGGGCGTGCTCTACGCGATCCCCAGCATCGCCTTCTTCCTGCTGCTGCTGCCGATCACCGGGCGCAGTCGCGAGACGGCGATCATCGCCCTCAGCGCCTACACGCTGCAGATCATCTACCGCAACGTCACGCTCGGATTCGACAACGTCCCCGAGTCGGCGAAGGACTCCGCACGCGGCATGGGCATGACCGAGCGACAGATCCTCTGGCGGGTGGAACTGCCCCTTGCGATTCCGGAGATCATCGGCGGCTTGAGAATCGCGACCGTGAGCACGATCGCGATCGCCACGCTCGCCGTCTTCGCCGGCGCCGGCGGCCTCGGCACCCAGATCCTCACCGAAGCGAACCTGAAATTCCCGACCACGATCGTGATCTCGTTCGTGATCGTGGTCGCAATGGCGCTCTTCTTCGACGCCATCCTGCTGAGCGTCCAGTACCTCGCCACCCCCTGGCGACGGACGAGGTCGTCATGAGCGCGGCACCGGTTCTCGCCTCCTTCGGCGGAGCATTCGAATTCATCTTCACGCCCCAGACCTCGAACGTCACCGGCGGCAACACCGTCGGCGGCCTGCACCAAGCCATCGAACTCACCCTCAACCAGCTCGAAGTGACCGTGCTCGCTCTGTTGCTGGCACTGGTGATCGCGCTACCGGTGGGCCTCTACTTCGGCCACAAGGGAAGTGGCGAACTGGTCGCCGTCGGCCTCGGCAACGCCGGGCGGGCGGTGCCCGAGCTGGCGCTGATCGCGCTGATGGCGGCGGTGGTCGGGGTCGGGCTGCTGAACCTCACCATCGCGCTGGCCGTGCTCGGCGTCCCACCGATCTTGACCAACACCTTCGTCGGCATCCGCCAAGTCGACCCCGCCACCGTCCAGGCGGCCCGCGGTATCGGGATGACCGAGTTCGAGATCGTCCGCAAGGTCGAGGCGCCGACGGCAATACCGAGCATCTTCACCGGTATCAGGGGGGCGACGATCAACATCGTCGCCACCGCGACGATCGCTCCCCTGGCAGGCGTTGCGACGCTCGGTGAATTCATCCTCGGTGAAAACGTCTTCGGCCCCGACGGCGTGTTGGCGGGCGCGATTCTGGTAGCACTACTCGCCCTCGTCCTTGAGTTCTCACTCGCCGGGTTGCAGCGCTTACTCACTTCCAGGGGCCTGAAGCTGAAGGCCGCATGATCCGTCCCGAAAACACACAAGGAGGCACCACAGTGAGGTTCAACAAGACCAGGCTGGGCATGACGCTCGCGATGCTGGCCGCACTCGCACTGGCGGTCGGCATCAGCGCCTGCGGCAGTAGCAGCGACAACAGCTCCAGCACCTCGAGCGAAGGGGGAAGCGGAGGCGGAGGCACGATCGTCTCCAATCCCGCCAACGGCAAGGTGAGTCTCACCATCGGCTCGAAGAACTTCCCCGAACAGGAAATCCTCGGGGAAATCTACACTCAGGCCCTGACCGCAGCCGGCTACAAGGCGAAAAGCGACCTTAGCCTAGGGTCCGAAACGGTCGCCCACAAGGCGGTCCAATCGGGTGCTGTCTCGGGGTATCCGGAGTACGCGAGCACCGCCCTCACCTCCTTCTTCGGACTCGAACCCGAAGAAGTCCCCTCCGACGCCAACGAAGCCTGGGAAAAGGCGAACGAAGAATTCGAAAAGGAAGGCCTCGTCGCCTTCGAACCTACCCCGTTCGCGAGCGCTAACGCGGTCGGGCTCCTCAAGAGCACGGCCGAAAAGTATGGGCTGAAAGACGTCTCTGACCTGCAGGGCGTCTCAGAAAAGCTCTCGCTCTACGGCTCACCTGAGTGCCGCCAGCGGATCGACTGCCTGGCCGGGCTGGAAAAACTCTACGGGTTGAAGTTCAAGTCGTTCCACCCGGTCGACATCAGCCTCCGCTACACGGTGCTCGAAAAGGGTCAGGCGGATCTCTCGATCCTCTTCACCACCGACCCGCAGCTTTCGGCCGAGAAGAACAAGTTCGTCATCCTCGAAGACGACAAGCACGTCTTCCCGGCTGGGAACGTGATCTTCGTGACCACTCCGAAGGTGGTGGAAAAGGCCGGACCGGACTACGAAAAGACGATCGTCGAGGTCCAGAAGGGCCTGACGCTGCCGGTGATGCAGGAGCTCGACGCCCGGGTCGAACTCGAAAAGCAGACGCCGAAGCAGGCCGCGGCCGCGTACCTGAAGTCAGCCGGCTACACCGGCTAGGACGCGGCGCTGAGCGAGCGGGCCTCGAGGCCCGCTCGCTTGCGCACGCGGGCGAAGGAGAGGTGGGCGGCCCAGGCGGCGGAGATGCCGGTGACGCCGGCGAGGAGCAGGGCTACGCGCGGGTCATACGCTTCCGAGAGCCAGCCGGTCAGGGGGCCGCCGATCGGGGTCGAGCCGAGGAAGACGACCGAGTAGAGCGCCATCACCCGGCCCCGCATCTCCGGCACCACGGCGAGCTGCAGGGTCGAGTTGATCGCGGCGGCGAAGGTGACCGAGGCGGCGCCAAGCAGGACCAGGGCGGGGATCTCGAAGGCCAGCGCCGGCATCGCCGCCGCCAGCAGGCCGCCGACCCCGAAGGCGAGCGCGGCGCCGGCGATCAGCCGCGGGCCGGTGCGGCCGCGGGAGCCGTTGACGAGGGCGCCGGCGATCGAGCCGACGCCCATCGAGGAGACCAGCACCGCGTAGGTGGCGGCGCCGCCACCGAAGCTGAACCGGGCCAGCAGCGGCAGGATCACCTGGAAGTTGAAGCCGAGCGTGCCGACCAGCGCCATCAGCGCCAGCGGCACCGCCAGCTCCGGGTTGCGGACGACGTAGCGCAGCCCGGCCCGGATCGCGCCCGGGCCGCGGGGTGCGGCGGGAGCGCTGTGGAGACGGTCGGTGTCCATGCCCCAGAGGGCGAAGATCATCGCCGCGAAGGTGAGCGCGTTGAGCGCGAAGCAGGGGACGATGCCAAGGGTGGCGATCGTGATCCCGGCCAGGGCGGGGCCGACGATCCGCGCCGACTGGACGATGACGCTGTTGAGGCTGACCGCGTTGACGACGCGGTCGGGGCCGACCATCTCGAAGACGAAGCTCTGCCGGGTCGGGTTGTCGACGGCGTTGACGGTGCCGATCGCGAAGACCGCGAGGAAGACCATCCAGGGGGCGACGACGCCGGTCGCGGTGACCGCGAAGAGGCCGAGGGCCGGGATCGCCATCAGGGTCTGCGTCGTGATCAGCAGCCGCCGCTTCGGGAAGCGGTCGGCGAGCAGCCCGCCCCAGGCGCCGATCGCCAGCATCGGCAGGAACTGCAGCGCCGTGGTCAGGCCGACCGCGAGGCCGCTGCCGGTGAGGCTGAGGATCAGCCACAGCGCCGCCACCGTCTGCATCCAGGTGCCGGAGAGGGAGATCAGCTGGCCGGCGAAGTAGCGCCGGTAGTTGGGGACCGCGAGCGAGTTGAAGGAGCGTCGCAGGTGGTGCCTCACCCGCGCTCGTCCTCCAGCATCCGCTCGAGGATCTCGGCCGCCCGCCGCAGCGTCTCGACCTCATCCGCGGGCAGCGCCCGCATGCGGCGGGCGAGGTAGGCGTTCTTGCGGCCGCGCATCCGCCGCAGCCGCTCACGGCCGGCGGCGTTGACGCTGACCAGGGCGCTGCGGCCGTCGGCGGGGTCGGGAGCGCGCTCGACCAGGCCCTCGCGCTCGAGGCAGCCGAGGGTGCGGGTCACGGTCGGCCGCTTGACCCGCTCCAGCGCCGCCAGCTCGCTCGGGGTCAGCGGGCCGTAGCGCTCGATCGTTGCCAGCGCCGCGGTCGAGGTCGGGGTCAGCCCCGAGACCTCGCCCGCCGCCTCCTGGCGCAGCCGCCGCGCCGTCCGCACCACCGCCAGGCGCAGCCTCGCGGCGGCGTCGGTGAGGGCGCTGCCCTGCTTCGGCCTGGCTATGTCGGCGGTCTTCGGGGTCATTGATTAGCGTTGATAATTAGTCTAGCAAACTACCCTCCTCGCCTGAGAGCCCCACTCGATACTTTTAGGTAGCCTGAGATCGGTGAGCGAAGTCGCGATCAGCGTCCGCGGGCTGCGCAAGTCCTACGGCGAGCACGAGGCCGTGCGCGGGATCGATTTCGAGGTCGCCGCCGGCGAGGTCTTCGGCTTCCTCGGCCCCAACGGGGCCGGCAAGACGACGACGATCGAGATCCTCGAGGGCTACCGCGAGCGCAGCGCCGGCGAGGTCGCGGTCCTCGGCGTCGACCCCGGCCAGCCGACCCGCGCCTGGCGCAACCGCGTCGGCCTGGTCCTGCAGGAGTGTGAGCTCGACCCGCTCTGGACCGTGCACGAGGCGATCTCCCTCTTCGCCCGCTTCTACGCGGCGCCGCGGCCGGTCGCGGAGACGATCGAGCTGGTCGGGCTGGGCGACAAGCGCGGCGCCCGCGTCGGCACCCTCTCCGGCGGCCAGAAACGCCGCGCCGACGTCGCGATCGGGATCGTCGGCGACCCCGACCTGATCTTCCTCGACGAGCCGACCACCGGCTTCGACCCGACCGCCCGCCGCGACGCCTGGAACATGATCGAGGGGCTGAAGGCGCTCGGCAAGACCGTCTTCCTCACCACCCACTACATGGAGGAGGCGCAGCACCTCGCCGACCGGGTGGCGATCCTGCGCGACGGCGCGATCGTCGCCCAGGGCCGCCCCGAGGAGCTCGGCGAGGGCCTCGGCCGCCGCACCGTGATCGGCTTCACCCTGAACGGCGGCCTCGACGTCGAGGACGTCCGCGCCGCCGTCTCCGCCCCGGTCGCGGTCAACGGCAACGAGCTGGAGGTCGAGACCGAGCGGCCGCAGGAGGACCTCCATCGCCTGCTCGACCTGGCTGAGCGGCGCGGCGCCCGGCTCGACGAGCTCGAGGTGCGGCGGCCGAGCCTCGAGGACGTCTTCCTCGAGTTGACCAGGGACCCGGGGCGGGAGTCGTGAACGACCGCGGCATCGTCCTCGCCCAGGCGCGGATGGCGATCCTGGTCGCCCTGCGGACGCCGCGGACGCTGATCTTCACGATCGCCTTCCCGCTGGTCTTCCTCGTCCTCTTCAACTCGATCTTCATCCACGGCAGCGACAGCGCCACCCTCCCCACCGGGCTCGAGCTCAGCGCCCAGGCCTACTTCACCGCCGGCATCGTCGCCTACGCGGTCGCGCTCTCGACCTTCACCACGCTCGCCGTTTCGCTCACCACCCAGCGCGAGAACGGCCAGCTCAAGCGCTACCGCGGCACCCCGATGCCGCCCTGGACCTTCATCGCCGCCCAGGTCCTGCGCGCCACCGCGCAGGCGCTGGCGATGGCGGCGCTGCTGCTCGCGGTCGGCGCCGTCGCCTACGGGGTCCCGATCCCCGGCTCGACCTTCCCCGCCTTCGTCCTCTACGTCGTCCTCGGCACCGCCACCCTCTGCTCGCTCGGGATCGCCCTCAGCGCCTTCACCCCCACCCCCGACGCCGCCTCGACGATCGCCCCCTTCACCGTGGTCATGCTCGCCTTCTTCTCCGGCGTCTGGATCCCGGTCGAACAGCTGCCGCACTGGCTGGAAACGGTCGGCAAGGTGTTCCCGCTCTACCACCTGGCGCTGGGCCTGCAGACGGCCCTCGCCCCCGGCGCCGGTGGCAGCGGCCTCGACACCGAAAACGTCCTGATCCTGCTCGCCTGGGCCCTGCTCGGCGCCCGCATCGCCAGCAAGCGCTTCCGCTGGGAGCCGCAGTCCGGCCGCGGCTGACGCCTCCTCAGAGGTCGGCGGGCAGGAGCGTGAAGGGCGCGCCCGCGACACCCAGCCGCCGGAAGTGGCGTTCGTCCAGCGTCGCCAGGCGGGCCGTCCCGAGTTGAGCGGCCAGCGCCACCAGGGAGGCGTCGACGACGCCGATCCCGATCCGGCGCTCGGCGCCGAGGACGTCGAGGGAGTCGGCAACGGCGCTCTCCCACCAGTGCACCCGGTAGGCGCCGTCGCGAAAATCGGCCAGCACCCGGGCGGCCACCGCCGGTCCGGCCCGGCGCTCGATCACGTGGTCCACCTCGGCCAGCACCAGCGGCGTCGTCACCAGCTCATCGTCCTCGCCGGCGATCCAGTCTCGCACCGCCTCGTGGTCCGGCTCGTCGGCGATCGCCAGGGCGACGACGACCGAGGTATCGAGCACCACGGTCATTCGCCAAATCCCGTCTCGGCCAGGTAGGCATCGAGGTCGCGGGCGATCGCGGGCTTCCCGTCCTTGACCACGGCCACGGCCTTGGGCTTGACCCGCTTCGGCTTCGCGACCGCCGCCCCGAGGGTCGCGCGGATCAGCTCCGCCTTGGTGATCCCGCGCTCGGCCGCTCGCACCGCGAGCGCGCGGTCGAGCGAGTCGTCGATGTAGAGGCTCGTCTTCTTGAGTGGCACATACGTAGGGTAGCGCCCTATGTGGCTGGTCAATAGCTCCACCAGAGGAAGCCTGACCGCTGCCGACACACGAGCTATTCCACCTGGCCGGGGGTGAGGTAGGCGGCGGCGAGGCCGCCGTCGACCATGAAGGCGGTGGCGGTGACGAAGCTGGAGTCGTCGCTGGCGAGGAAGAGGGCCGCCTTGGCGATCTCGTCGGCCTCGCCGAAGCGGCCCATCGGGATGTGGACGAGGCGCTTGGCGGCGCGTTCGGGGTCCTTGGCGAAGAGCTCGCGCAGCAGCGGCGTGTTCACCGGGCCCGGGCAGAGGGCGTTGACGCGGACGCCGCGGGCGGCGAACTCGACCCCGAGCTCGCGCGAGAGCGAGAGCACCGCGCCCTTGGAGGCGGTGTAGGAGATCTGCGAGACGGCGGCGCCGACGGTGGCGACGAAGGAGGCGACGTTGATCACCGAGCCGCCGCCGGCCTCGAGCAGGTGCGGGATGCCGTGCTTGCAGCAGAGGAAGACGCCGCGCAGGTTGACGTCCTGGACCCGCTGCCAGGCCTCCAGCGGCGTCTCCAGGACCGAGCCGTCGTCGGTCGGGTTGATGCCGGCGTTGTTCATCAGCACGTCGATCCGGCCGAACTGCTCGCGCGCCGCCGCCAGCGCCCCGCGCACCTGCTCCTCGTCGGCGACGTCGGCGGCGATCGTCAGCGCCCCGACCGCCTGCTCGGCGTCGAGGTCGATCCCGACCACCCGCGCCCCCTCGGCGGCGAAGAGCCGCGCCGACTCAGCGCCGATGCCGCTGGCGCTGCCGGTGATCACGCAGACCTTGCCCTCCAGCCTCGCCGCCATCAGTCCTCCCCGGTCGCGTAGTAGACGTTCTTCAACTCGGTGTAGTGCTCGAGCGCGTCGGGGCCGAGCTCGCGGCCGACGCCGGACTGCTTGAAGCCCCCGAACGGGGTCGAGACCCGCACCGAGGTGTTCGAGTTGATCGAGATCGTGCCGGTCTCCAGCGCCCGCGCCACTCGCAGCGCCCGGGCGCCGTCGCGGGTCCAGACCGAGCCCGAGAGGCCGTAGATCGTGGCGTTGGCCAGCGCCACCGCCTCCGCCTCGCCCGCGAACGGGATCACGCAGGCGACCGGGCCGAAGATCTCCTCCCGCGCCGCCGGCGCCGAGTTGGCGACCGGCGCCAGCACGGTCGGCGCGAACCAGTAGCCGGGGCCGTCGGGGGCGCTGCCGCGGATCGCCACCGGCGCCTCGGCGGGGACGTAGGCGGCGACGGCGTCGCGCTGGTCGGCCGAGATCAGCGGCCCCATCTGGGTCGCCTCGTCGAGCGGGTCGCCGACCCGCAGCGACTCGACCGCGGGCTTCAGCAGGGCGAGGAAGTCGTCGAACGCGGAGCGCTCGACCAGGATCCGCGAGCGCGCGCAGCAGTCCTGACCGGCGTTGCCGAAGACCGCGGCCGGCGCCGCAGCGGCGGCGGCCTCGAGGTCGGCGTCGGCGAAGACGACGTTGGCCGACTTGCCGCCCAGCTCCAGCGTCACCCGCTTGATCGTCGCCGCGGCGCCGGCGGCGATGCCGCGGCCGACCGCGGTCGAGCCGGTGAAGGCGATCTTGGCGACGTCGGGGTGCTCGACCAGGCGGGCGCCGCAGACGCTGCCGGGGCCGGCGACGACGTTCAGCACACCCTCCGGCAGGCCGGCCTCGAGCGCGATCCGCTCCAGCTCCAGCGCGCTCAGCGGCGTCAGCTCGGCCGGCTTGAGGACGACGCAGTTGCCGGCGGCGAGCGCCGGCGCCAGCTTCCAGGACGCGATCGTCAGCGGGAAGTTCCAGGGCACGATCAGGCCGACGACGCCGAGCGGCTCGCGGAAGGTCATGTCGACGCCGCCGGCGACCGGGATCGTCTGCCCCAGCAGCCGCTCGGGGGCGCCGGCGTAGTAGCGGCAGGTCTCGACCACCATCCCGATCTCGCCGCGGGCGTCGGCGATCGGCTTGCCGGCGTTGCGCGCCTCCAGCCGCGCCAGCTCCTCCTGGCGGCCCTCGATCGCGGTGGCGAGCCGGTGCAGCAGCGCCGCCCGGTCCGCCGGCGCCAGCGCCCGCCAGGCCGGGAAGGCGGCCTTGGCGGCGGCGACAGCGGCGTCGACCTCCTCGACCCCGGCCCGCGGCACCTCGGCCAGCGTCCGCTCGGTCGCCGGCTCGATCACCGCGGTCGTCGCGGCGCTCATCTGGCCGCCTCGACCAGCGACGCGAGCACCGGGCTGTCCTCGTCCTCCTCGGGGTGCCAGACGACGCCGAGCGCGTAGCGCTTGTCGGGCAGCTCGATCGCCTCGACCAGGTCGTCGCCCTGCGACCAGCCGCTGACCCGCAGCCCCTCGCCGAGCCGGTCCAGACCCTGGTGGTGATGGGAGAAGACCGTCAGCCCCTCCGTCCCGGCGGCGCTGCAGGCGAGCGTTCCCGGCGCCAGCCGCACCCGGTGCTCGCTGAAGGTGCCGGCGACGGTCCGGTGGGCCGAGCTGCCGATCGACTCCGGCAAGTGCTGGTCGAGCGTGCCGCCGAGGGCGACGTTGAGCAACTGCATGCCGCGGCAGATGCCGAGCAGCGGCAGATCGCGCGCCAGCGCCCGCCGCGCCAGGGCGATCTCGAAGGCGTCGCGCTCGGGCCAGGTGCCACGCGTCTCGGCGTGGGCCTCGGCCCCGTAGCTGGCCGGGTCGATGTCGGCGCCGCCCGCCATTAGCAGCGCGTCGACGCGGTCGAGCAGGAGGTCGGGGTCCGCCACCGCCGCCTCGTCCGGCGGCAGCACGATCGCCAGGCCGCCGGCGCGCTGGACCGCCCGCACGTAGGCGCGCGGGGCCAGCGCCACCTCGTAGCCGTCCCAGACTCCCCACGAGACCCGCTCGACCGCGGCGCAGATCCCAACCGCGGGAGCGCCCATCAGAGCCGCTCGAAGCCCCGGTAGCGCTCCCAGTCGGTGACTGCCGCCTCGAAGGCGTCGATCTCGACGCCGGCCCGGTTCAGGTAGTGGTCGACGACCTCGGGGCCAAACGCCTCGGCGACCATCTCGCTGGAGCCGAAGGCGGCGCGGGCGTCGTAGATGTTGTGGGGGACGCGGGGCTTGTCCGATTTGTAGGCGTCGCCCTCGAAGACGGGCTCCAGCGGCAGCTCGTTGTCGATCCCGTGCAGCCCGGCGGCGATCAGCGCGCTCAGCGCCAGGTAGGGGTTGACGTCGGCGCCGGGCAGCCGGTTCTCGACCCGCAGCCCCTCACCGTGCCCGACCACGCGCAGCGAGCAGGTGCGGTTGTCCCGCCCCCAGGTGATCGCGGTCGGCGCGAACGACCCGGCGGCGAAGCGTTTGTAGGAGTTGACGTGCGGCGCGTAGAAGAGGGTGAGGTCCCTCATGCAGGCGATCTGGCCGGCGACGAAGTGCTCGAACAGCGCCTCGTCGGCGGCGAAGGCGTTGCCGCCGTCCGCGTTCGCCAGCGAGCAGTGGATGTGGCAGGAGTTGCCCTCGCGCTGGTTGAACTTGGCCATGAAGGTGATCGCGTGCTCCTCCTGGGCGGCGATCTCCTTGGCGCCGTTCTTGTAGATCGCGTGGTCGTCGGCGCAGCGCAGCGCCTCGGCGTAGCGGAAGTTGATCTCGTGCTGGCCGAGGTTGCACTCCCCCTTCGAGTTCTCGACCGTCATCCCCGCCGCCGCCATCTCGTTGCGGATCCGGCGCAGCAGCGGCTCGACCCTGGCCGTCCCCAGCAGCGAGTAGTCGATGTTGTAGAGGTTGGCCGGCTCGAGCTCCTGGAACCCCCGCTTCCAGGCCTGCTCGTAGGTGTCGCGGAAGACGATGAACTCGAGCTCGGTGGCGGCGTTGGCGCCGAGCCCGCGCTCGGCCAGCCGAGCCAGCTGGCGGCGCAGGATCTGCCGCGGCGAGGCGAGGACCTCGCGCCCGTCCCCCCACTGGATGTCGGCCATCACCATCGCCGTTCCCGGCAGCCAGGGGACCGGCCGCAGGGTGTCGAGGTCGGGGACCATCTCGAAGTCGCCGTAGCCGGTGTCCCAGGAGGCCATCGCGTAGCCGCCGACGGTTTCCATCTCGACGTCGACCGCGAGCAGGTAGTTGCAGCCCTCGGCCCCGTGCTCGAGCACGTCGTCGAGGAAGTGCGAGGCGGTCAGGCGCTTGCCCTGCAGCCGCCCCTCCATGTCGGCGATCGCCAGCAGCACGGTGTCGACCGCGCCGTCGGCGACCGCCTGCCTGAGCTCCTCGACCGTCACGCCGCGAACGTTACGCCGCTCACGGCGCGTGAGGACCGACGTCGACCTCGGCCCCGATCGCCGCCTCGATCTCGATCTCGCGAACCTGGCCGGTGAAGTGCTTGCGGGCGCTGACGAACCAGGCGATCGCGGCGCCGATGATCACGACCGCGACCGTCAGCGGCGCGTAGTTGAACGACTCCCAGCTGAATTCGCTGTTCCACGGCACCGCCGCCGGCGTGAAGGGAAGGCAGAAGATGATCGTGATCAGGATCACCCAGAAGGTCGCGAAGCTGTTCATCCACTTGTACTTCTTGCCGTTCGTCCACGGCCCCGGCTGGAAGTCGTCGCCTTTGCGCCAGCGCAGGAAGATCGGGATCACGTAGGCGATGTAGAGCCCGATCACGCAGACCGAGACGACCGCGAAGAAGGCGAAGGGGACGTTTTCGCCGTTGCCGGCGAGGGCTGGCAGGGTGATGATCAGCGCCAGCGTCGCCATCAGCAGCACCGCGTAGAGCGGCACCCGCTCGCTGTTGACGCGGGAGATCACCGCCGAGGGCCGTTTGCCGAAGCCGCGGTCGCGCGAGAAGGCGTAACACATGCGCGAGGCGCTGGTCAGGCAGGCGCCACCGCAGAAGAGCTGGCCGGCGGTGGAGATGATCAGGACGAACTTCGCCCAGCCGGTCCCCAGCGCTTCGGTCAGCAGCGTCGGCGCGAAGCCCAACGCTTCGTTGGCGCCGGCGACGTTGGTGACCGAGAAGGTGATCGCCAGCAGCACGATCCAGCCGATCACCGCCGAGTAGAAGATCGATCTCCAGACCCCCTTGGCCGCCGCGGTCGAGGCGCCGTGCGTCTCCTCGGAGATGTGCGCCGAGGCGTCGAAGCCGGTGATCGTGTACTGGGTCAGCAGGAAGCCGAGCGGCAGCACGTAGAACCAGTACATGCCGCTGCCGAAGCCGCTGTTGTTGATCCGGTGGCCGAAGACGAAGCTGAAGCTCTGGTGGCCGTCGGGGACGAAGATCAGGACCAGGACGATCGCGGCGACGCCGAGCACGTGCCACCAGACCGAGACGCTGTTGATCCGCGACAGCAGGTGGGTGTTGCGGATGTTGATCGTCACGTGCAGCAGCAGGATCAGGACGAAGAGCCCGAAGGTCTCGGTGAGGATGTGGGATTCGTCGGCGAAGTTGATCCCGAAGATGTTGACTTCGTAGAGGCTGAGGATCACGTTGAGGAAGGTCGCGCAGGCGTAGTCGACCGAGGCGACGACGGCGACCAGGCCGATCAGGTTGAACCAGCCGGTGAACCAGGCCCAGACCGGGCCGCCCAGCCTTCCCGCCCACCAGTAGATCCCACCCGCGGTCGGGTAGGCGGAGACCAGCTCCGACATGCAGAAGCCGATGATCAGGATCGGGATCGAGATCAGCGGCCAGCCGATCGAGATCGCGATCGGGCCGCCGTTGTTCCAGGCCTGGCCGTAGGTGGTGAAGCAGCCGGCGAGGATCGAGATGATCGTGAACGAGATCGCGAAGTTCGAGAACCCGCTCCAGGCTCGGTTCAGCGACTGTTTGTAACCGAGTTCGGCGAGGCGCTTCTCGTCGCTTCCGGTCGGGATAGAAACACTGCTCTCCATGCCGCCTCTCTTCCTCAGCGTCGGACCTTGCGATAAAAGGTGTGCTGAACCGACCTAATGGGTTCTGGGCGAGCCTAGTCCGGGCGCAAGATCCATGTCAATGCCGAACTGGAGAATTTTCTCCGCACCCACTTGGCCCCACTGGCAGACAATCTCGATCGACTCACCTCCCGTCTGGGGGAGCTGGAAGGCGAGCCGGTGCCGCTCGACGGCGGCATCACCAACCGCAACTTCCGCGCCCGCTTCGGCGGCCGCGAGCTCGTCGTCAGGCTGCCCGGCAAGGACACCGAGGCGCTCGGCATCGACCGCCGCGCCGAGCGCGACGCCAACGCGGCGGCGGCCGGGGCCGGGGTGGCGCCCGCGGTGGCGCTGCTGCTCGAAGACCCGCCCTGCCTCGTCACCGACTTCGTCGCCGGCGGCGCGGTCGACGCCGAGCGGCTGCGCCAGCCGGCCGCCCTCGCCGAGGTCGCCGCGGCGCTGCGCGCCGTCCACGGCTGCGAGCCGATCGCGGCCGGCTTCTCCGCCTTTCGCGTCGTCGAGGACTACGCCGCGAAGGCGGCCGCCCGCGGCGGCTCGGTCCCGGCCGAGTACGAGCGCACGCGGGCGACCGCGGCGCGGATCGAGACGGCGCTGCGGCGGCGGCGCGCGGCGGTCCTCTGCCACAACGACCTGCTCGCCGCCAACTTCATCGCCTCCCCCGCCGGCCTGCGGATCGTCGATTGGGAGTATGCGGGCATGGGGGACCGCTACTTCGACCTCGGCAACTTCGCGGTCAACAACGGGCTCTCCGACCGCGACGAGGAGGCGCTCCTCGCCGCCTACGGCGGCCGGCCGGCGACGGCGGCGCAGCTGGCGGCGCTGCGCCTGATGCGCTTCATGTCCGACTTCCGCGAGGCGATGTGGGGGGTCCTGCAGGGCGCCCTCTCCGACCTCGACTTCGACTTCGCCGCCTACGCCGCCAAGCACTTCGACCGCCTCGCCGCGGCCGAAGCCGAGCCCCGCTTCGAGGCCCTGCTGGAGGAGGCCGGCGGTGCCGCCGGCTGAGCTGCCGGGCTCCGCCCGCTGCGTGATCGTCGGCGGCGGCGTCGGCGGCTGCTCACTCGCCTACCACCTGGCGGCGCTGGGCTGGGAGGACGTGGTGCTGCTGGAGCGCTCGCAGCTGACCTCGGGCTCGACCTTCCACTCGGCCGGACTGGTCGGCCAGCTGCGCGGCTCGGTGACGCTGACGGAGATGATGATGCACTCGGTCGAGCTCTACCGCCAGCTCGGCGCGGAGTCCGAGTTCGACCCCGGCTGGGTCGAGTGCGGCGGCATCCGCCTCGCCTCCAGCGAGGAGCGGATGGAGGAGCTGCGTCGCCAGGCCGGCTGGGCGAAGACCTTCGGCCTGCCGCTGGAGCTGATCTCCGCTGCCGAGGCGCGGGAGCTGTTCCCGCTGATGTCGACGGCGGGCGTGCTCGGCGCCGCCTGGCTGCCGACCGACGGCTACATCGACCCCGCCCAGCTCGCCTACGCGCTCGCCGACGGCGCCCGCCGCGGCGGCTGCCGGATCTTCACCTCGACCCGGGTGACCGGGATCGAGGTCCGCGACGGCCGCGTGCGCGGGGTCCGCACCGACCGCGGCGACGTCGCGGCCGAGGTCGTGGTCGACGCCGGCGGCATGTACGCGGCCGAGATCGCCCGCCTGGCCGGGGTGCGGGTGCCGCTGATCCCGATGTCGCACCAGTACCTGGTGACGCAGCCGCTGGACGCCGTCGCCGCGGCGCGCCGCGCCGAGGGCGGCGGGCGCAAGCACCTCCCCACCCTGCGCGACCCCGATCTGCTCGTCTACTACCGCGAGGACGGCGACGGGCTGGCGATGGGCGGCTACGAGCGCCGCAGCGAGCCCGCCTTCCTCCCCGCTGGGACCGGCCGCCTCGAGGCGATCCCGGCCGACTTCAACGGCCGCCTGCTGGAAGAGGACTGGGAGCGCTTCGGGGAGATCGTCGAGAACTCGAAGCGGCGAGTGCCGGCGATGGAGGAGATCACCGTGACCAAGCTGATCAACGGGCCGGAGGCGTTCACCCCCGACAACGAGTTCTGCCTCGGCGAGAGCGAGGTCGCCGGCTTCTTCGTCTGCGCCGGCTTCTGCGCCCACGGCCTCGCCGGCGCCGGCGGCATCGGCAAGGTCCTGGCCGAGTGGATCGTCGCCGGCGAGCCCGGCGTCGACCTCTGGCCGATGGACGTCCGCCGCTTCGGCGCCCAGTACCGCTCGCCCGCCTACACCCACGCCCGGGTGCGGGAGAACTACGAGACCTACTACGACATCCGCTATCCCAACCACGAGCGCCAGGCGGGGCGGCCGCTGCGGGTCTCGCCGGTCAACGCCTGGCACCGCGAGCACGGCGCCGCCTTCGGCGAGAAGTCGGGCTGGGAGCGGGTCAACTGGTTCGAGCCCAACGCCGCCGCCGGCGCCGAGGCCCTGCGCCCCCAGGGCTGGTCGGCCAAGCACTGGTCGCCGGCGATCGGCGCCGAGCACCGGGCGACCCGCGAGGCGGTGGCGATCTTCGACGAGACCTCCTTCGCCAAGCTCGAGATCGAGGGTCCGGGCGCCGCCGCCTTCCTCGAAGCCCTCTGCGACAACCGGGTCGCCCGCGAGGTCGGCCAGATCACCTACACGCAGATGCTGAACCGGCGCGGCGGCATCGAGTGCGACTTCACCGTCGCCCGGCTCGGCGCCGAGCGCTTCTCGGTCGTCACCGGCACCGCCTTCGGCAACCACGACCGCGCCTGGATGCAGCGCCACCTCCCCGCCGGCGGCGGGGTGCGGATCGCCGACGTCACCTCGCAGTGGGCCTGCTTCGGGGTCTGGGGGCCGCGGGCGCGCGAGGTGCTGGCGCCGCTCACCCCGCAGGACCTCGGCAACAGCGCCTTCCCCTACATGTCGCTGCGCGAGACGACGGTCGGCGACGTGCCGGTGCGGATGCTGCGGGTGACCTACGTCGGCGAGCTCGGCTGGGAGATCTACTGCCCGACCGAGTACGGGCTCGGGCTCTGGCGGGCGCTTTGGGCGGCGGGCCAGCCGCACGGCATGCTCGCCGGCGGCTACCGGGCGATCGACAGCCTGCGGCTGGAGAAGGGCTACCGCGTCTGGGGCGCCGACATCACTGCCGACGAGACGCCCGAGGAGGGCGGCGTCGGCTTCTGCGTCAAGCTCGACAAGGAGGGCGGCTTCGTCGGCCGCGAGGCGCTGCTGGAGGCCGAGCGCGGCGGCCCGCGGCGGCGGCTCTGCTGCCTGACCCTGGAGGACCCGCGCCGGGTCGCGCTCGGCAACGAGCCGGTCCGGGTCGGTGGCGAGCTCGGCGGCCGCGTCACCAGCGGCGGCTACGGCTACACGGTCGAGCGCTCGATCGCCTATGCCTACCTGCCGCCGCAGGCGGCCGCACCCGGCACCGCGGTCGAGGTCGAGATCTTCGGCCGCTGGGTCGGCGGCGAGGTCGCCGGCGAGCCGCTCTTCGATCCCAAGGGCGAGCGGATCCGCGCCTGAGCGCTCAGCCGGCGGCGGCGAGATGGTCGAGCCGGGCCGGCGCCGGCAGCAGCCCGGCGAGGATGTGCTCGGTGCCCTCGATGTGCTCGCGCATCGCCCGCACGACCTTGGCGGCGTCGGCGCGGCGCAGCGCCCGGACCAGGCGGCGGTGCTGCTCGTTGGAGCGGGCCAGGACCTCGGGCGGGTGGGCGATCAGCGCGATCAGGTCGGTCATCTGGCCCTGGACGTCGGTCATCGCGCCGATCAGCCGCGGCGAACCGGCGGCCTCGGCGATGCCGATGTGGAGGCGGATGTCGGTGCGGCGGTACTCCTCGAAGTCCTCGACCTCGGCCGCCATCTTCGCGACCAGGGCGTCGAGCCGGTCGAGCTGCTCGGGGCGGGCGCGCTCGGCGGCGAGCAGGGCGGCGCCGGTCTCGATCGCCACTCGGTAGTCGAGCACCGCCCAGGCCCACTGGTCGAGCGGCTCGGCGGCGCGCTCGGCCAGCGGCGGCTGGGCGGCGACGAAGGTGCCGCCGGCGCGGCCACGCAGGGAGACCAGGTGGCCGCTCTGGACCAGCGTCGTCAGCGCCTGGCGCAGGGTCGAGCGCGAGATCCGCAGCCGCCCGGCCAGCTCGCGCTCGGGCGGCAGGCGGGTGCCGGGCGCCAGCAGGCCGAGGCGGATCGCGGTGCCGAGCCGCTCGACCGTCTCCTCGAAGGTGCTGGGCGGGCGCACCGGCTCGAACACGGCCTCGAGGGCCGGATCGCGTTCCATCCCGACACCGTACAAGGCGGCCCCCGGCCGCTCCGCGCTCAGTAGCGGTAGTGGTCGGGCTTGTACGGCCCGTCGACCGGGATGCCGAGGTAGGCGGCCTGGTCCGGGGTCAGCTCGGTGAGGCCGACGCCGAGCGCCGCCAGGTGCAGCCGCGCGACCTTCTCGTCGAGGTGCTTGGGCAGTACGTAGACCTGCTTGGCTTCGTACTGGACGCTGCGGCCGAACAGCTCGATCTGGGCGATCACCTGGTTGGTGAACGAGTTCGACATCACGAAGCTGGGGTGGCCGGTGGCGTTGCCGAGGTTGAGCAGGCGGCCCTCGGAGAGGAGGACGATCGAGTGGCCGTCGGCGAAGCGCCACTCGTCGACCTGCGGCTTGATGTTGATCCGCTCGACGTCGTCGCGGGCTTCGAGCCCGGCGACGTCGATCTCGTTGTCGAAGTGGCCGATGTTGCCGACGATCGCGTTGTGCTTCATCTTCGCCATGTCGGCGGCGGTGATGATGTCCTTGTTGCCGGTGGCGGTGACGAAGATGTCGGCGCTGGCGACGACGTCCTCCAGCCGCCGCACCTCGTAGCCCTCCATCGCCGCCTGCAGGGCGCAGATCGGGTCGATCTCGGTGACGATCACGCGGGCCCCCTGGCCGCGCAGCGAGGAGGCGCAGCCCTTGCCGACGTCGCCGTAGCCGCAGATCACCGCGACCTTGCCGCCGATCATCACGTCGGTGGCGCGGTTGATGCCGTCGACCAGCGAGTGGCGGCAGCCGTAGAGGTTGTCGAACTTCGACTTGGTCACCGAGTCGTTGACGTTGATCGCCGGGAACAGCAGCTCCCCGGCCTCGGCCAGCTGGTAGAGGCGGTGGACGCCGGTCGTCGTCTCCTCGGTCACGCCCTGGATGCCGGCGGCGACGTTGGTCCAGCGCCGCGGGTCCTCGGCGAGCGAGCGCTGCAGCGTTTCCAGCACGATCTTGAACTCGCCCGACTCCGCGCTCGCCGGGTCCGGAACGCTGCCCTCGCGCTCGAACTCGACCCCCTTGTGGACGAGCAGGGTGGCGTCGCCGCCGTCGTCGAGGATCATGTTCGGGCCCTTGCCGTCAGGCCACAGCAGCGCCTGCTCGGTGCACCGCCAGTACTCCTCCAGGGTCTCGCCCTTCCAGGCGAAGACCGGCACGCCGCTGGCGGCGATCGCCGCCGCCGCGTGGTCCTGGGTCGAGAAGATGTTGCAGCTCGCCCAGCGCACCTCGGCGCCGAGCGCGACCAGGGTCTCGATCAGCACCGCCGTCTGCACGGTCATGTGCAGCGAGCCGGTGATCCGGGCTCCCTTCAGCGGCTGGCTGGCGCCGAGCTCCTCGCGCGTCTGCATCAGGCCCGGCATCTCGACCTCGGCGAGGCCGATCTCTTTGCGCCCGAACTCGGCGAGTTCGATGTCGGCGACCTTGTAGTCCTGCGTGGGCGTGCTGACGGTCATGCGAGTAAGCGTCTCCTGGGTCGATTTGAGCAATGGGCCATGGTACGCGAAGGGGGTCGGCCGGCCGGCGTCGAATCAGTCGCGGTGAGCCAGATTGCGGCAGAGCCCCCCGCGCGCTACCCGCCGGGGATGGACGCTCGCAGCACCCGCGTGGCGGCATTGCTCAACACGCCGATGCTGATCGCGGCGGCGCTGACCCTGCCGACGGTGGCGATCACCGAGTCCCACCCCGGCGGCGCCCTGGAGACGATCGCGATCGCCCTCAACTGGGTCACCTGGACCGCCTTCCTGGGCGAGCTGGTGGTGATGCTGGCGGTCGTCCCCGACCGCCGGGCCTGGCTCCGCCACCACCCGCTCGACGTCGTCATCGTCTTCCTGACGCCGCCGCTGCTGCCAGCCGGACTGCAGAGCCTGCGGGCGCTGCGGCTCCTGCGCCTGCTCCGCCTGCTGCGCCTGGCCCAGCTCTCGCGCGAGGTCTTCTCGCTCGAGGGGCTGCGCTACGCGCTGCTGCTGGCGCTGCTGACCGTGGTCGGCGGCGGCGCCATCTTCGGCGCCTTCGAGAAGCACAGCCAGCACCTCAGCTTCTGGCAGGACACCTACTGGGCGATCACGACGATGACCACGCTCGGCTCCAACATCTACCCGACGACGACCGGCGGCCAGATCGTCTCCACCTTCATCATGATCGTCGGGATCGGCTTCGTCGCCCTGCTCACCGGCGCCTTCGCCCAGCGCTTCCTCGCCCCCGAAATCGCCGAGATCGAGCAGGAGCTGGAAGACGAGAAGCTGACCGCCGAGGCGCTGGCCCTGCGCGAACTCAGCAGCCTCCAGGAGCAGCTGCAGGCGCTGCAGGTCGCGGTCGAGCGGATGGTCCAGCAGCGCGGCGGCTAGGTCGGTGCTGCGCGGTGGGTTTGGCGTGGAGGGGTTGGGTGCCCCTCGTACGAGCGGCGTCCGATTTTCGCAGCGCAAGCTCGGCGAGAGACGAGCCGTTAACGGCGAAAATCCCAGCGAAGGTAGAGGGGCACCCGACCCTCCCCCACGCCCTCGTCCCTAATCCTCGTCGCCCTCCTCGGCGATCTTCTTCTCGAGTTCAGCCATCACGCCGGGGTCGCGCAGGGTGGTGACGTCGCCCAGCGCCCGGCCCTCGGCGATGTCGCGCAGGAGCCGGCGCATGATCTTGCCGGAGCGGGTCTTGGGCAGGTCGTCGGCCCAGATGATCCGCTTCGGGCGGGCGAATTTGCCGATCCGCTCGGCGACCGTGGCGCGGATGCCCTCGACCAGCTCGTCCGTGCCCTCGAGGTCGCCGCTGAGGGTGACGAAGGCGCAGATCGCCTGGCCGGTGTCCTCGTCGGACTGGCCGATCACCGCCGCCTCGGCGACTTTCTCGTGGGCGACGATCGCCGACTCGACCTCGGCGGTGGAGAGCCGGTGGCCGGAGACGTTGACGACGTCGTCGATGCGGCCGATCACCCAGAAGTAGCCGTCGCCGTCGCGGCGGGCGGCGTCGCCGACCAGGTAACGCTCCACCCCGAAGCGCGAGAAGTAGGTCTCGACGAAGCGCTCGTCCTCCTTGTAGAGGCCGCGCAGCATCGAGGGCCAGGGCCGCTCCAGGACCAGCAGCCCCTGGCCTTCGGAGATCGGCTCGCCCTCGCTCTCGTCGACCACCTGCGCCTCGACCCCGGGGAACGGCGTCGTCGCCGAGCCCGGCTTGGTCGCGGTGATCCCCGGCAGCGGCGTGATCATGATCGCCCCGGTCTCGGTCTGCCACCAGGTGTCGACGATCGGGCAGCGTTCGCCGCCGATCACCTTGTGGTACCAGAGCCAGGCCTTGGGGTTGATCGGCTCGCCGACCGAGCCCAGCAGCCGCAGCGAGGAGAGGTCGGACTTGGCCGGGATCTCGGCGCCCCACTTGATGAAGGTGCGAATCGCGGTTGGCGCCGCGTAGAGGATCGTCGCCTTGTAGCGCTCGACCAGCTCCCACCAGATCCCCCTGCTCGGGTAGTCCGGCGCGCCCTCCCACATGACGCTGGTGGCGCCGTTGGCGAGCGGGCCGTAGACGATGTAGGAGTGGCCGGTGACCCAGCCGACGTCGGCCGCGCACCAGTAGACGTCGGACTCCGGCTTGAGGTCGAAGACGTAGCGGTGGGTCGCGGTGACGCCGGTCAGGTAGCCGCCGGTCGTGTGCAGGATCCCCTTCGGCTTCGCGGTCGAGCCAGAGGTGTAGAGGATGAAGAGCGGGTGCTCGGCCTCCATCGGCTCGGCCGGGCACTCGGGATCGGCCGCCGCCATAGCCTCGTCGTAGAAGACGTCGCGGCCCTCGCGCATCGGGCACTCGATGCCGGTGTGGCGGACGACGACGATCTTCTGCAGCGAGTCGAGGTCGCCCATGTGCTCGTCGACGGTCGCCTTGATCGGCGCCGTCCTGCCTTTGCGGCGGGCGCCGTCGACGGTGACCAGCGCCTTCGCCGCCGAGAACTCCATCCGCTCCCGCACCGACTCCGCCGAGAAGCCGCCGAAGACGACGTTGTGGGGGGCGCCGATGCGGGCGCAGGCGAGCATCGCGACGACGACCTCGGGGATCATCGGCAGGTAGATCCCGACCACGTCGCCCTTGCGCACGCCGAGGTCCCTGAGCGCGTTGGCGAAGCGCTGGACCTCGCGGTGCAGCTCGGCGTAGGTGACGTCGCGCTCCTCGCCCTCCTCACCGCGCCAGTGGTAGGCGACGCGGTCGCCGTTGCCGGCCTCGACGTGACGGTCGAGGCACTGCGCGCTGGCGTTGAGGCGGCCGTCCTCGAACCACCTGTAGAAGGGCGGATCGGCGTCGTCGAGCCCCCTGCTCGGCTCGGTCTCCCAGTCGAGCAGCTGCTTCGCCTGCGCGGTCCACCAGGCCTCCGGATCGGCCGCCGCCTCCTCATAGACCTTGGCGTCGCTCCACAGCGCCCGCTCGCGGAACCCGGCCGGCGGCTCGAAGCGCTCGACCTCGAGCATCGCCTCCAGCTCGCGCTCCAGCTGCGAAGAACCTCCCTCAGCTGCCATTCCGCCCCTCTCCTTCCTCTTCGCTCAGCGACCGAGCGGGTGCACCGGTAGGACCGTGCGCCCGAAGGTCGAGTTCGTCACCGCCGCGAACGATGCATACCAGGCGGCCGCCGCCGTGGCCAGTCCGAACCAGCCGCCGGCTTCGACCAGCCCGCTGCTTTCGTTCGCTTTACCGATCCCCAGCAGGAAGAAGGTCACCGTCAAGAGGATGAAGACCAGCGCAATCGCCGTCGTGGTCCGCAGCGAGGCGATGAACATGTAGGCGGTGAAGATTCCCCAGGCGATCAGGTAAAGACCCAGCCCGGCGGCGACCTCGTTGGCCGGGATGCTGCCGGCAAAGAAGGTCACCAGTGCCCAGAACGAGATCCAGAAGGCGCCGAACGAGGTGAAGGCGACCGCGCCAAAGGTGTTGCCGGTGCGGAACTCCCACATCCCGGCCGCGAATTGGGCAATGCCGCCGTAGGCAAGCGCGACCCCCAACACCACGGGTTCGGCCCCTTTGCCGACCAGCCCGGCGTTGAACATGCTGAGGATGAAGGTCGTAAGAGCGAAGCCGGCGAGGCCAAGCGGCCCCGGATCGGCCGGTTTCCATCCTGACTCCATGATCCACTCCTTCCCTAGGGGGTGACCTCTGCCACATACCCCCTTGCCGGGCCCGCAAGCAGGCCCGACCGGCCCAAATTTCGGCCTCCTGGTGGCCCTCCTGGCCAGCGCTCAGAAGGCGAAGATCAGCGTGCAGAGGATGCCGGCGACGATGCAGTAGACGCCGAACGGGGTGAGCCGGTTGCTCTCGAAGTAGCGCAGCAGGAACTTGACCGCGACGTAGGTGGCGATCGCGGCGGCGATCGCCCCGACCAACGCCTGGCCGCGGACGCCGTCGCCGGCGGCGCCGAGCAGGCTCGGCAGCTTCAGCACCCCGGCAGCGCCGATGATCGGCGTCGCCAGCAGGAAGGCGTAGCGGGCGGCGTCGTCGTTGGAGAGCCCGGTCAGGAGGCCGCCGCCCATCGTGATCCCCGAGCGCGAGATCCCCGGGATCAGCGCCGCTGCCTGGGCGGTGCCGATCGCCAGCGCCTGCTTGAAGCCGATCTTGGCGATGCGGCCATCGGCGTCGCCCTCGTAGTCGCCGGCGCGCGGCGGCCGCCGCCGCAGGCGCTCGAAGAGCAGCAGCAGGACGCCGTTGATCGTGAGGAAGATCGCCGCCGACTCGGGCGAGGCGAAGAGGTCGCGCAGCTTGTGCTCCAGCGCCAGGCCGAGGATGCCGGCGGGGACGGTCCCGATCACGATCACCCAGGCGAGGCGGGCATCGGAGTCGGCCGGGGTGGCGCGGCCGCGCAGCGAGCGGCCGAGGCCGCGGAAGATCCGCTTCCAGTCGTCGAGGAAGAAGAAGAACAGGACCAGGGCCGTGGCACAGTGGGTGGCGACGAGGAAGGAGAGGAAGAATTCGTCGTTCTGGTGGATGTTCCAGCCGAACAGCGACGGCGCGATCACGCCGTGGCCGAGGCTGGAGATCGGGAACGGCTCGGCGATCCCCTGCAGGGCGCCGAGCACGATCGCCTGGAAGTAGGAGATCGGTTCCATTACCGGGCGACTCTATTCGCGGCGCCCGACCCTGCGGTTAGTAACCGGCCGGGTGGCGGACGATGAAGCCTTCCGGCGAGTCGACCCAGGGATCGTGCCAGCGCGGGCCGGGGCCGCCGACGGTGTCGAAGGCGATGCCGGCGATCACCATCCAGGCGTGTTCGGCGTTGGCGTAGACCGTGATCCATTTGCCGGCACCCGGTTCGCCCCAGGTCTCGAGCCCGGTCGAGTCGAGCGGGCTTTCGAGGAAGCCACCGCCGTGCAGGGCGAAGCTGGTGGCGCCGGAGCAGTCGTAGCCGGAGTCTTCGAAGGAGCCATGGCCGCCGCCCCAGATGTAGGGGGTGGTGGCGATCGAGTTGGCCGCCGCGATCACGTCCTTGACCGCCTGCGGTGCCGAAGCCGGAGCGCTGGCCTCGCTTTCGTTGATCACCGTGGCGCTCTCGCCCGGGGTCAGCGGCGCCGGCACCTCGGCCGTCGGCACGCCAGTCACGGCGCCGGTGGCGGCGAGCTGGTTCGAGATCGAGGCGAGGTTGTCGCTCAGCGCCTGTTCGCGCGACTCCAGCGTTTCCATCGCCTCGCGACGCTGCGCCTGCGCCGACTTCAGTTCGGCGAAGCGGGCCTCGGCTTCCTGGCGGGCGGCGGCGACTTCGCGCTCGGTGGCGGCGATCGAGTCGCGCGCCGCTTCGATCTTGGCCCGGGTCTTGGCCAGCCGCGCAACGGCGCTGGTGACCTGGTCGCGCAGCGTCTTCACCCGTTCGACGACCGAGTCGTCGTAGCTCTGGATCCGGTTCAGGTATTCGGTCTGGGCCTCCATCTGAGACCAGTTTTCGGATTCGAGGATGGCGTTGACGACGTCCGGCGAGCCGGACTCGTAGATCGCCACCAGGCGCCCGCGCAGCACCCCGAGGGCGCGGCCGAGCTGGGCCCGCACCCTTTCCAGGTGCGCCTTTTCCTTTTCCAGGGCAGCGGTCGCCGCTTCCAGTTCTTCTTCCTTGGCGGTCAGTTCGGCCTCGACCGCGGCCTGCTTACGGCGCAGGTCGGAGACTTCGCCGATCATCGAGTCGATCGCCGCGTTCTGTTCGGCGATCGTTTCCGCCAGCGAGCTCTGGTTCGCCTGCACGTGTTCGAGCTTGCCCTGGGTGTGCTGGAGCTGCGCCTGCAGATCCTTCGCCGGGGCGCTCGCCTCGGACAGTGCCAGCGCGCAGAGCGCCGCCAAAAGCAGCGCCGCGAACAGCAGCGCGCGCCGCCTGGTCGCGCTTTCGTGAGTGTCGGAGAAGAGTGCCCGCATCGAGTCCCTGGCCGCCCCGGCAGGGGTCCGGCGGTGGATCGCGCAGGCTAGCGAAGAAGCCTGAAGATTATGAGTGGTTGCTAATAACCTGCAACTTACCGTGCAAATGGGCGCCTTCTGAAGGAATCAGAAGGCGCCCGTCGAGTCGGTCAGGCCAGCAGTTTCGCCTTCGCCTTGTCGAACTCCTCGGCGGAGAGGGCGCCCTTTTCCTTGAGGTCGTTGAGTTTGTGCAGTTCGTCGGCGGGGGTGCTATGGGCCTGCGTCCGGACGTATTCGTCGAAATGCTTTTTGGCGTCGGCCTGGGCTTTGATCGTGCGATCGCGCATGCCGCTGCCGCGGGCGATCAGGTAGATCAGCGCCGTCAGGAACGGGATGAAGACCAGGAACAGGACCCAGACGGCCTTGGCCCAGCCGGAGAGCTCGTGGTCGCGGAAGAGGTCGGAGAGGATCGTGATCAGGATCCAGATCCAGACCACGAAGAAGAAGATCTCGAGGGTGAGGAGGAGCAGTTCCCCGAGGTTGATGTCGGCGAGGAGCAAGGGTGGTCCTTTCGGTCGGTTAGGGCGATCCTAACCCGCGCCCGGGCCGATGCGAAGTGAAAAAAGCGTGACCGCGACCGAGGTCGCGAGGTTGAGGCTGGAGACCCCGGCCCGCATCGGGATCGCGACCCGGGCGTCGGCCCGCTCCAGCAGCGCGGCGCTGAGGCCGTGGCGCTCGGTGCCGAAAGCCAGCACCGCCCGCGGCGGCAGCTCGCCCGGCCGCAGGTCCTCGCCCTCGGGGTCGATCGCCAGCAGCGGCCGGTCGCTCGGTGGCAGCGCCTCGACCACGGTCACCGGCAGCGCGAAGTGCAGGCCGGCGGCGCCGCGGACGGCGGCCGGGTACCAGGGGTCGTTCTCGCCGGTGGTCAGCAGCGCCGCCGCGTCGCCGGCGGCGGCGACCCGCACGCAGGCGCCGATGTTGCCCATGTTGCGCGGCTGCTCGAGCAGGATCACCGGTGCCGGGCGCGGGTCGGCGAGGGTCGCGGCGAGGTCGACCGCGGGCCGGCGGGCGATCGCCACCACCCCGGTCCGCGGCGGCAGCGGCACCAGCGCCGCCAGCGTCCCGGCATCGACCGGCTCAAGCCGCGCCCGCAACTCCACCTCGACGTCGGGCGCCAGCTCGCGCGCCAGCGCCGCCACCGCGTCGGGATCGACCGCGACCGCCTCGCGCACCTCGGCGCCGAAGCGCAGCGCGTGCTTGAGCGCGTGGAAGCCCTCGACCACGGTCAGGCCGGGGTCGCGGCGAGCCTTGCGAAAGCGGACCGTGAGCTCGTGGCGAGCGGCGGAATCGAGCATGGCGTCATCATGCCCCAGATAGGTAGGCTGAGCGCCATCGCCGCCTACCTCCACACCTGCTACCGGATCGGCGAGATCGAGCGCTCGGTCGCCTTCTACGAGAAGCTCGGCTTCGAGGAGGTGGCGCGGATGCCGATCGGCGACGAGGCGATCAACGTCTTCATGGGCATGCCCGGCGAGGACCCGCGGCTGGAGCTGACCTACAACCACGGCGTCGACTCCTACGAGCTCGGCAGCGGCTACAACCACATCGCGATCGCCGTCGACGACCTCGACGCCACGCTCGAGCGCCTCGCCGCCGAAGGCGTCGACCCGGAGAAGCCGCCCTACCGCCCCGGCGGCCGCACCGAGGGCCACCGGATCTGCTTCGTCCGCGACCCCGATGGGTACCGTATTGAGATAATTGGGAAGTAGGCGGTTCTGCACCTGGTCTTCCGGGCAGGGCGACGGGTGACGGGGAACAATCTCCCATGCCAATCGAAGCCTTCCGCGCCCGCCTCGACGCTAGCACCCCCGCCCTGAGAGAGCGGCTACTGCCGCTCGGTGGTGCCGCCTTCGGCGTGCTCGACGCCGTGATGGCAGCGGCCCCCGACGTGTGGCCTGAGTTCCGGCCAACCGTCGCTTCCTGGTGTGCTGAACAGACCGTTTGGCTGGAAGCTCAACCGCTCTAGACGGAGCGCCGGTCCTCAAGCAGCCGCACTAGCTCCATCGCCTTGTCGAGCAGCGATTCCGCCTGTAGTTCGGCCTCAATGTCGATGGCCGTCGCCGCCTTCCTGACCACCGGCACGTTCGACTCTTCCGGGTGGTCGATGGCGTTGGACAGCCGTTCGACCGCCGACCCGGCACGAGTGAGGTAGCAGAGCTTCTTGACGTGATCGGGAACGCGGGGGATCGCCAACAGGCCCATCCCGTGCAGGCGCTCCTCGCAGATCGCTTGCTGCTTCTCGGTCCATTTCATGCCGATGATGCCGGAGAGGTCGCCCCCGGCCACTAGCAGCATCTGGTTCTCGGCCGAGCGGACCTCTAGGTCAAGCTCCTCGAACGTCTTGCTCTGGATTGACATGCGCGGCAGTCTAATCGCCCCGCAAATCACCGCCATTCAGCGGCCTTGACGGACGCCCACAGACCCTGTTCAATCGCCTAGACTTCTAGGCACGTCGGAGTCCTGACACAGGGCAGTTCGAGTGCGACCGCAACGGGCGATCGGCTCATCGAGAGGACCCCGACCATGATCGTTCAACTCAGGGCACCGACCGGCGCGGGGAAGTCCACCCTCGTCCACCGGTTGATCGAGGACCACGGCGGCGAGGTCGTGGACGTGCGCGAGTTCACCCGGCGCACCCGGTCGGGCGATGAGGAACGGGAGCGGCTGAAGCTCTGGCGCTGTGAGGCCGGGCTGCACGTCGTCGGCAACTACTCCAGACGGCCCGGCGAGTCGGTGTCGCGGGGGAGCGGCGGCGATTCGATCAACGGCCCGGTGGCGGACGAGATGGTTGCCTACTTCACCGGCCTCGGCCTGCCGCACCTCATCTGGGAGAGCGCCCGCGATTCGTCGGTGATGCCGAAGGAGCCGCGCCTGTCCCAATACCGCGACCTCGGCGTGGTCTGGGCCACCCTCGACACGCCCGCCGAGGAGTGCGTTCGGCGGGTGCTGCGGCGGCGCGAGGAACGGGGGACGAGCGCCAGCGGCCCGCCGAAATCGAACCGCATCGAGGCGATGCGCCGGGCCGTTGATCGGCGGGCCGCAGAGGCCCCCGCACTCGGTATCCACAGCGTCATGCTCCAGTGGGACCACGACCCGTACGAGCAGCTTCACGACCTCTTGACCTACGGGGGCTGGGGGTGCCGCCATGCAGCCGATCCGAAGCCGCGATGGGACTTCTCAGCGAACCTCGCTGGATGGCGTCCAAGTTCGTCTCCAACGTATACACGCGACGTAGGATCAAATTGATGCCTCCTGTACAAGCAAAAGTTCCGAAGATGCCGATCCGCATACACCCGAAGCAGCGTCGGGCGTTGGAGAGGATCGCCAAGCAGCGAGGCACCACCGCCTCCGCCCTGATCCGCGACCAGATCGGAATCCTGACCGGCGTGGCCGACCCGCTTCCGCGTCACGGTCGAAGCGGCGCGGGCGGGCAGTTGAGCCGCAAGACACGGACCAAGACCTAGAACGTGAAGAAGGCGCCCTACCCCTAGGACGCCTTCAGAAAGACCCAATGTGATCCAGAAAGATCCTACCCCGAACATTCCGCCCGCCGTGGAGGCTACGCAGCCCTGCATCCTCGCCGCGCGTCGGCTGATGGTGGCGCGGGCCGGACAGGGACCGGCCGGGACGCCGCCGCCTCCCGAGCGGAAGCCATACCCGGTGACTCGATGAGCGAACTGATTCGCATCAACGCCAACGGCGGTGACCCCCACCGTCAAGCCAACGACGCGCTCGCTGCGCTGGCTGAGGCGAACAAGGGCACGAAGCCCCGCGTCATGATCCACGGCAACGCCATCGTCCGCCTGACCGGCTCCTCTGAGTTGGAGTCGCTGAGCGTCAACAGCATGGTCGATGAGCTTTCCGCCGTCGCTCAGTTTGAGAAAGGCTCCGACGACAACATCTCGCCGGTCGTGCCACCCGACCGCGTGGCGAAGATCCTGCTCGACCGAGACGTCAAGGACTTGGCTGGCCTCCAGACAGTCACCCGCGTGACCGAAGTGCCGGTGTTCGTGCCCGGTGAGGACCGCCCGAAGCTCGTAGCGCAGCCGGGCCTCGATCCGAGCGGCGTCTACTACGTGCCCGCCACCGGCCTTGAGGACCTGCGGCCTCCCGAGGTCGGACAGATCACCACCGAGGACTTGGACGACGCCATCGACCTGCTGTTCGGGTCCGAGGGCTTGTTCTGTGACTTCGGCTTTGACGACGCAGCCAGCAAGGCCCACGCCCTCGCGCTGTGCGTCCTGCCGTTCGTACGCGACCTCATCCCCGGACCGACGCCGCTGCTCGTCGTCCGTGCGCCGGACGTGGGTTCAGGCAAGACCGAGTTGGTCAAGGCCGCGCTCTACCCTGGGTGTGGACGGGTCGAGACCGGCACCGGGACCGACAACAGTGAGGAGTGGCGCAAGAAGGTGACGGCCTGCCTGCTCGCCGCTGATCCGGTGATCTTCCTCGACAACCTCGCCGCCACGCTGGACTCCGGTGCCATCGCCGCCGTCCTCACGGCGGAGACTTGGAAGGACCGCATCCTGGGCAAGTCGCAGATGGCGACGCTGCCGATCCGCTCGATCTGGGCGGCGACCGGGAACAACCTCTCCCTCTCACCTGAGCTCGCCCGCCGTTCGTATGGCGTCTTCCTCGACCCGTACGCGGACGGGTACAGCAAAAAGCCCGCAGACCGTTCCCGCGACGACTACAAGCACCCGGACCTGATCGGCTGGGCCGAAGCAGAGCGGATCCGCATCGTGGGCGCGGTGCTGACGCTCATCGCTCACTGGGCCGAGGGACCGGCTCAGGTCGAGGGCGGCTACCTGTTCCTCCGCAGCGGCGATGCGCCCGAGGAGAGCAGCTTGACCAAGGGGTCGTTCGAGCGGTGGGCAGCGGTCGTCGGCGGCGTCCTTGAGGCTGCCCACTTCGCTGGGTTCCTGCGGAACGACGAGCGGCTGAGGTCCGAGGCAGACGACGCCAGCCGTGGCAAAGTGGAGTTCTTCGCCGCTTGGGGCGAGCATCTTGGCATGGAGCAGATGGTCTACAAGGCGCTGCTTGAGGAGTGCAAAGACCCCGTATCTCCCGTCCGCGAGTCGCTACCGCTTGAGCTTTACGCGATGAGGCCGGACGACCTCGCCGTGAAGCTGGCGACCTGGCTGCGGGACCACCAAGGGCAGCGCTCGGACGAGTACGAGCTGGTCAAGCACGAGGGCCGACCGACCCGCTGGTCGCTGCGGGCCGTCTGAACCTTCGTACCGTCCACGTACCGTCTTAGAAGGACGGTGCAGTGCTCTAGCCCTGATCCAGCCTGGGTTTGAGCCGATCCTTCGTACCGTTGTACCGTCTTTCGGGATGGGTCGCTAAATAGCTGCAAACGGCTGAAATACGGGCCCATGTGAAAGGTTGAAAAGACGGTACAACGGTACATGCCATGTCCGCAACGCAGATGAGAACTGGCCTAGAGCTTCGTACCGTCATTTCGGGACGGTACAGGGACGGTACGAACTTTCTCCGGGCAGCCTCGCTCGGCGGTCGTAAGTTCGATGCTCTCGAACTTCTCAGTTCGGCGGCCAGTTTCGCCAGTCGTAGAAGGCGCTTTGGTCCTCGTGTCGGATCTGGACGATCTCGCTGTTGCGGAAGATGAAGTTGAAGTGGCTGTCGTCCATATCGCCCGCCTCGCAGTGGCGAAGGGCGTGGCAGTCGATGCAGAGCCAGTCCACGTCGAGCTGCTTCGCGTAGTCCCCGTGGTGGGCTTGGAGCTTCATCGCCGTCTCGCCGCAGCCCTCGCAGCGGTCGGGCTTGACCAGCTTTCCGGCCTTGACCGCTCGCTTGACGGCTTCGCGGGCGCGTTGCTTTTCCTTGGTTGTCGGGACCGTGCCGAGCATGTCAGCCCCTGCGCCGCGTGATCTCACGGCTGATCCAGCCGGTGATCGCGCCTCCGGCGGGTTTGTAGTTCGGCAGCCCCAGACCGATTTGGAGGTCGGCCGCCAGTTCGGCATCGGTGCGGGTGAAGACGGCATGCTCGTCTGGATAGCGCCGGATCAATAATTGTTCTCGTTGCTCCATCGTTGCTTCCTTTTGTCTCGGTGCTGCACAGCACCTCTTTTTCCGAAACCCTCAAGTTACGAGCCAGCGCGGCGGGAAGTTTCAGGCCGACGCGAACCGGCCATCCGTCGGGCATCGTCCTAGCGCACACGCGCGCGCGTAGGCACTTCTCCAGTACGCCAGGGTCGGCCACTCTTGCCGTCCCTCGACACCTGCACGACCGGCCAGGCGTCTAGCGCCTCTGGTGTCGTACCGGTGCAGGAGGTGAGGGCGCTGGAGGACTCGATCTTCGGCCTCACCTGCCACCTTCGATGGTCAGTTACTCCAAGTGCTGACCAAGACGAAGGAGGCGAAGGTGAGGGTCGTTGGCTACGTGAGGGTGTCCACCAAGCAGCAGACGTTGGGCGACAGCCTGGAGGCGCAGGAGAAGGCGATACGCGAGTGGGCCGAGAGCGCAGGGCACGAGGTGGTGGCGACCTTCGAGGACGGCGGCGAGTCGGGGAAGCTGGCCGAGGATCAGCGGCCGGGTCTGCTCGCTGCGCTGTCGATGCTGGAGGCTGGCGAGGCTGTGGCGTTGGTGGTGCAGCGCCTGGATCGACTGGCCCGCGCCCTACACGTTCAGGAGGCTGTCCTTGCCCGTGTGTGGGCGTTTGAGGCCGAGGCGTGGGAGGCCGTTGGTGCTCGGTTGGTGTTGCAGGACGATCCCGAGGACCCCATGAGGACGTTCGTGCGTCAGGTCATGGGAGCGGCGAATCAGCTTGAGGCGTCGATGGTGGCGACGAGGCTGCGGGGCGGTCGTCGGCACAAGGAGAGCAACGGCGGCTACGGCGGCGGATTCGTCCGCTACGGCTGGGCGGTCGTCGGCCAGGGCAAGGACGCCCGGCTGGTCGAGGTCGAGGCACAGCAGGCCACGCTCAGGCGAATGCGTCGGCTGCGGAAGCGCCACACCTATCGCGCCATCGCCTCCAAGCTGAACGCCGAGGGCGTCACCGCGAAGGGCGGCGGTCCCTGGCGTCACACCTCCGTCCGCTCGGCGCTGCGCCACGCCGCCTGACGGCCACCGAGTCAGGGACCGAGCCGGACCCCGCGCTCGTCACTTCGCCGCGCGGCGAAGTGCCGGGTCTTCTATAAGTGAGGATTTCGCCCACCGGATGCCATCTGCACCGTGTGCTTTTCTGAACGGTGGGTCGATCGCGGCCCAGAGGGGGCTAGCGAACCCCGGAGAGGAGTGAGAGCCAGATGGCAGGAAAAAAGAAACCATCGAGCGGGAGCACCAGCCGGTCGTCGAAGACCGGCGAGTTCGTGACGAAAAAATACGCCGACAAGCACAAGAGCACTACTCAGACGTCGAGAAACAAGAAGAAAAAGTAGTCGCCGCGTCGTCCCTGGGGGTCCGGCCGGGGGCGACGCTGGCCATCCCACGCTGCTCTAGAGAGATTTCACGCTCCGACGAGTGCCGATCAGCCTTCCTCGAACCACTTGCGGCAGTCCTGAAAGAAGGAGTTGAAGATGGCCTCGGTCGATTTGCTTGCAGAACGGATTTCCTCGCGGTCTTTGTCCGTGAGGGGGCGCTTGTACAGCGGCTCCAAGGTGGAGTGCCGAGTCGAGTAGACGTCACGTAGCGCCTGCTGGCTCTTGACGATCTGGTGGTCTTTCCCGAGCCGGAGGGACAGGCGAAGGTTCTCGGAGGAGAGGTCGATGGTCGCGTCGTAGACGGCCTGGCTCTGAGCGTGGATCTCATCCGTTTCCTCTTTGAGGGCGCTGAGCGCCTCTGCCTTGACGGGCGGGGGCGCTCCGTCGTCATCTAGGACGCTCCGGCGTTCCGTCCGCTGGTCGTCGCCGATCAAGATCACTGCCTCGTACTCGAACATGAGGCGGAGGGCCGAATCGACGCTGCGCACGGAGTCGTCCACAGCATCGCGCACATGCTGACGGTTCCGCTGCTCACGGTCGTAGGCGAGTTGTTCCGCTTGGAGTTCCCGGTCGTGGGCGAGCTGCTGGCCCTGGCGGGCGTTCGCCGTCCGTGCTGCGATTGCTGCTGCCAGGATTGCGGTCACGGCCAATAGTGCCGGCCCGGCGAGTTCCTGCCACAGCGGCTTGCCGCCTGTCAGGTGAACGTTAAGGAGGGCAAGCACGTCCCCCATCTTCGGCATCCGCCAGGACGCGATGAGCGAACCGACGGCTCCCGACGCGTCCACTTCAGCCCGCTCAATACCTCCGGGCCTACCGTCTACTCGATGCCGTCGAACAGCCGAGCGGGCTTGACCTCAAGGCCCGTTGCGAGCTTAAAGACCGTCCCGAGCGTCGGGCGGCGCTCACCGGACTCGATCCGGGCGATGGCGGTCTGGTGGATTCCCGCCGCCCACCCGAGTTGCTCCTGAGTCAGCCCGCGCTCCTCGCGTAGCCGCTCGACGTTGGCCGCGAACTTCGCGGCTGGCCCTTTGGCGATGTCCGGCATCGGGGCAGCTTCGCCACCCTTGTCCAGCCTTTACCTGCCAAAGTGTCATATTCTGAAGGCTCAAACGGGAGGTGTGACGGGATGGACAGTGAGAGCAGTGGCAGCGAACGGGGCGAGAGGTCCAGGCCCAGACTGTGGGCCTTGGCGAGTGACGGGGGGCCGCTAGTAAAGGTCGTCGTCGTATTCGCGGCGTTGATGCTGCTCGCGTTGGCGCTGCTGGCCCACGACGCGGTGGGCTATGTCCCGAAGCACGGCAAGCGCTGTCACCACGGCTACGTCACGAAGCACCGCGTCGTCAAGCGGCACGGCCACCGGAGGCGCGTCCGCGTCTGCGTGAAGCGTCACTCCGGGGCGACGCCATCGCCATCACGTCGAACCGTGCTGCACGCGCACCTCGACCCGACCTTCACCCGGGACCCGGGCGACCCCTTCAGGGTCACCTACCAGTTCAGCGCCTCGGCGACCTCCGAAGCCGTCGCCTCGGCCTCGCTGGCCAGCGCGTCGGTCGAGGAATCGACGCCGCTGCCGAGCGGCGTGCTCTCCCTCTACTCGGACGGCTCGCTCGAATGCGCGATCAACGTCGGGGGGTCGTCCGATTCAGGCGAATGCCCCGTGCGCTACGCGGCGTTGGGACAGCACCGCGTGACGACGATCTACACGTCGGGCGAACAGTCCGCAACGGCGACGGAAGTCGAGACGATCGAACCGCTGCCGACCTCGACGACCCTGACGGCCGAGTTCGCCCCAGCGCCGCCGCACGAAGACTCGTTCGGAGCGACGGGCGTCTACCACGTCGGCTCGCTCGAAGTGCAGACGTCGGGGACGCAGGACGGCGGGCCTGTGCCGGGCGAAGCGCTCGTGCGGCGCGGGAACGACGGCTGGGAAGTGAGCTTCGGCGGTGGGCCGTACGGACCGCTGCCGGCTACGCTGGCGCTGCACGCCTCCACCCACCCGCCCCCGATCAGCGGCTACGCGCCGTCGAGCGCGTCCGTCACCATCCCCTTCTCGCCGAAGCTCCCCGGCCTCTGGGAATCGGGGACTGAAGGGACCGTGTTCACCGAACCCCAGTTCGTCCCGGCCTTCTCGGCCGAGTACACGAAGTCCGCAGGCACCACCCTACGGGTGCGCCCCGACCTGTTCGGGGGGCGCGGGCCTGGCCTCTGCACCGTGCAGGTCCGGGTGGACGGCTCACCCGTGGCGCCTGGCGACTCGGGCGCCGGTGCCCGAGACTTTCCGGGGCTACCGGCCGGGCCGGTGGACGTGGAACTTTGGGTGGAGGCGGAAGGTGGGTCCTGCGAAGTGTGGGGCTCCGTCTACGCGAGCGAGTAGCCGGGGCACTGCACCGACCCTCCCCCTGCTCGCTATCGCGTCTCGATTTCCTCCGCTACCCACTACAAGGGGTTGACCAACGGGCCTCGCTCGAAGGCCCCGAGGAAAGAGGAGACCGACATGGCCGACAAGAAACACACCCACCCCGAACACGCGGAGCGGATCGCCAAGGCGCTCCCGGCCAAGGTCCGCGAGCGGGCTGAGGTCAAGGCCGGGGGCGGCGCTTACACGATCATCAGGGTCAACGACCGCAGCGTCGCCAGCATCCGCGACAACGCCGTCCGCATACTCCACCCGACCGACGGCAGCGCTGACTCTCTCAAGGCCCTTGCCAAGCTCGTCGCGGAGGCCGCGCCCGAGCCGAAGGCAGACAAACCGGCCAAGGCCGACGACGGTTCGCAGTAGACGATTAACACGTCCCCCTTTTGCAACGGGGACGCTTCACAAGCCGACAGGGCCGGTCCCCACCTCGACCGGCCCTCGTCGCGTCTGAGGCCGTGGACCTGCCGCCCTTGCCCGGCACCCGCGACCGGGGCCGACCCGCCCGACGCCCGCCCTCACGGTCTCACCGGGGCGGGGCACGATCAACCCGTGGCGGTCTACGAAACAGACGAGTTCAGGGTCGGCAAGCAGATCCGCAGGGGCAGGCCGACGCCGACCGAGCCGTTCCACGCCACCATCGTCACCGCCGATCAGATCGACGCCTTCCTCGGCACCGGCTCCGTCGAGGAGCGGGTCCGCCACCTCCGGGGCGTCCGCGACCTCGGCCTGCTCGTCCACAACGCCGGTCGGCTGACGCAGAAGGTCAGGACGCGGGACGGCCGCCCCGTCCGCGGCTACGTCTTCCGCTGCCGCCCCGACGAGGTGCCACGGAGGAAGCGGCGGGAGCGGCGATCCCACCAGCGGGTCACGACCTGGTGACGGAGGGCCGGCGACCGCCGCGCCGAGCTCAGTGACGCCGTCGCCTGCCGCCCTCCTCCGGGGCCTTCGACCTCCCGATGGAGTGAAGGTACGGCCGTATCCCGAGAGGGCGTGGCGAGGCAGGTTTAACCACATGGCGAATCTCGACACTCCCAAGACTCCCGGCCTCCTCTCCCTCAAGCCGCAGGAGGGCGGCCCCGGACGCGACCATTTCGACGTCAGAGATGGTCAGGCGTGGCTCCACGCGCTCGCCCAGGCCGTCGGCAGCCACCCGGTGGCCCGCTTCCAGACGCAGGAGGACGCCGACGCGCTGGTCCCCGCGACCGAGGGCGGGTCGAAGCTCAGCATCACCCCTGCGGGTTCAGAAGACGAGTTCTTCGCCCAGCGGGCCGCGCTGGTGCGGGCCTTCGAGAAGGTGGTCGGCCGACCGCCCACCGCCGAAGGGTGGGGCACCGAGGACGACGACGCCTTCTGGGAAGCGCTCGCCGCGATCCACGACGCCTACCAGGGGCCGATGCTGGACCCCGACGCCGTGACTGGGGGCCTGGCGTGAGCAAGAGGCCAACCCTGACCGAGCAGCGGGACAGGCTCGCCGCCACCCTCACGGAGGCCGAGGACGCCCTGTCGGCCGCCCGCCAGCGGCAGCGCGTCGGCCGCCAGGACGCCGCCCGCGAGGTGCTGTCACCGCTGGCCGACCTGCACGACGCGATCCGCTTCAACCGGCCCGACGCGCCCCCGCCCGACGAGTGGGCCGAGGCCAAGCTGTCGGCCACCCGCGACCTGTTCGCCGCCGTCGAGGAGCGGGGGCTGGTGCTGGTGCCGGTCAGCACCGCCGTTGGACCCGGCCTGGAGGTCGTTGACCCGAGCATCGACGCCGAGTACGACGCGGCGCTCGCGGCCAAGAACGAGGCCAGCGCCGAGCTTCGGTCGTTCGAGCGGGACAACGCCGACGCCCTAGAAGCCGAGCGCAAGGCCGAGTCCGCCGAGTCCGTGAAGGCCGCGCTCGCCTCCGGCGACGCGGACACGATCCGCGAGGCCATCGCCCGCCGCGACGAGGAGGACGAGCGGACGGCGCGACAGCGCACCGCCGACGACCTCGTTTCGGGCAAGTACGCGGGTCACTCGGACGAGGAGACCCGGCGCAGCGCACCCGCCCCGGACGGTGCTCTGACCGCGGCGGGGTAGCCGTGGCGACCCGCGACCGCAAGGACGAACCCCTGATCGGGGTCCGGGCCAAGCCGTCCTTCACCTCGGCGGTGGAGTCGGCCGCCGCCACGCGCGGGCTGTCGAAGTCCGCGCTGACCCGCCGGGCCCTCGCCTCCTACCTCCTGTCCTCGTCGCGCACTGGGGCGAAGAAATGACCGTCCTGCTGCGCGAGGACGCCGCCGACTTCCTGGTGAAGTCCCGCCCAACGCTCGTACCGGCCGGTGCCGCCATCGACGCGATGGGGAAGGTGCTGGAAGGCCGGGAACACGAGCCGGTGTCGAAGGACGCCCTCGCCGCCGACGAGCCAACCCCTGCCCGCGAACCGTCGTGTGCGACGTGCGGGAGAATCTTTCCGAATCGGGGTGCGTATGCCCGACACCGGATCACCACCGGCCACGGCTCCGAGCCGGAGCGGGCTCCGAACGAGAACGTCGTCGCGAACCCTGACGGTGAGTACGAAGAAGAACTCGAAAAGGCCATCGGCGACCCGCACGCATCGAAGGTCGAGCAGTTCACGGCGGTCTTCCTGCTGGCCAAGGCGCAAAGCGGCAGGCGGGTGAAGGGCAAACGTCAGTGCACGATCTGCGGCGCCGTCGTGGACGACACGAAGGCCGGGCTGTGCAAGCACAGCCGCGCCACCAACCACGGGTCGTTCGCGCCCTACTTCGAGTGACTCCGAAGCCGCTCACCCCTGCTCAGCACCAGGCCGCCGCTCTGCTCGGCGCGGGCTACTCGCAGGCACAGGCCGCCGACGAGTGCGGCACGACCACGACCTCGATCCGGCGCTGGTTGAAGCGGGGCGACTTTGAGGCGTTGGTGAAGGAGGCCCGCGAGAAGGCGCTTGACGAGAACCCGACCGCCCGGTCGGTGTGTGAACAGGCGCTGAACGCGACGATGAAGGACGGCAGGCCCGCATGGCGCACCCGCCTCGACGCCGCCAAGCTCCTGCTTCAGAGTTCGGGCGACGTGCCCGCCGACGCCGAAGCGCCCCGCGCCGAGCGGATCTTCCTCAACCCGGAGGACTGATGGCCGAGAAGGTCACGCTCCAGCGGGTGGAAGACGCGCTCGACTCCGTACCGGCCACGGACGGTGTGACGGTCGTGACACTCCGCGACGACGGCAGCTTCAAGAAGCTGGCCGACCGCGACGGCGTCCCGAACTATCCGGGGCACATCATCATCCTGAACAGCCGCGAGGAGGCCGCCGACATACTCAGGAGGGCACATGAGGCCGTGTCCCGGCCGTCACGGCCCGATCCACTCGCCTCCCCGGGGGACACGCCACCCACCGATGAGCCGCCCCGTGGACGCCTCACTTGAGCGCCTCGGACTGGTCGTCGTGACGGCTGCCTTGGGGAGCGCTGCGGGGTACGCCGTGGGGCGATTCGCTCCGGTGGCCGGTCCGGCTGCCGAGGCTTCTACCGGCCTGACCGAGCAGGTCGGGCCGAAGAACCCGAGGCTGGCCGCCGCTGGTCGGCGGGGCATCACCGCGTCCGGCATGAATGCCCGCCGGTACCGCTGCAAGGGCTGCGGAATGGAGACGACCGCAGGCCCGTTGACGCGCCACCAACAGGCGACGGGGCACGACGGTCGAGCAAGCGTCCCTGGGGCACGAGTCGGGACATAGCGCTGGCACGTCGAGCGATGCAGGCGCAGACCTTGATGTCGGGACGAACTGCCATGTAGTACTTCCGAATAGACGCCAGGGGGATGCCCTACACCTTTAAGTACGGCGACAATTCTCGTGATTTGACGGCCCGGTTTCCCCTCTGCCATGCCATTTCCTGGCCTCTGAGACGGCGGAGCGCCGACGAAGTTAGGGTTTCACTTTTGGGAGTAGGCGATCCTGTAGGGGCAATCGCCTCTGGAGATTTGACTGCCCCAATGCTGAACGTCAGCCCCGCAGATCCCTATGCCTACATCCTGCTTGGCGTGCTGGTTGTGTTCCAGATTCCTCGCTTCCTGCGCTCGGTCCTAGCGTTCCTCCGCGACTGGGACGACTACAAGGCCAACCGCCCAAGGCGGTAACAGTCCTCGATCCCCCTTCTACGACGAGAGCGCTATCGCAGCCGCGCTCTGAAAACATGCCCTTTATCTTGGCTGGTCCGGGCGCTATCGACAAACCGACGGTCTTTCTGAGCCACGCGGAGACGGACCAGCCCGTGGCTCAGGTAATCCACGGTGCCATCGACAAAGTCTTCGCCGGGGGTGTCGAGGTCTTCGCATCGAGCGTTCCTGGGGTACTGACGCCTGGTGCGGACTGGCTGGAGAAGATCCGTTCCAACCTGACGAAGGCAACCGCCGTGGTAGTGATCGTCAGTCCTGTCTCGATCAACCGACCGTGGGTCTGGTTCGAGGTCGGCGCGTCTTGGTCGAAGATGACGGAAGGCGAGGGCACGATCATTCCCCTGTGCGTCCCAGAGATCGACAAAAGCAAACTACCGGAGCCGCTGAGTCGCCTGCAAGCCATGTCGCTGGGAAGCGCCGCGGAGACGAAGGAGGTCTTCAGGGCGCTGATCGACCAGTTTGGATTCGGGAAAATCAGCGCTTTCCGGCACTCGACGATTAAAGCGAAACTGCCCAAGTACGAGGATCTGCGGATCGCAGAGGCGGACCTCGAATCGGGCACCCTCTACACGGGCCCATACGAGGGCTACTCCCAACACGAGCTTGCGCTGGTCATTGACGACCGAATCGTGGAACCCGACTGGGGCGACCTCGACCGCTTCTCGACCCGAGCGAACATATTCAGGGGCCAGTTGCTGCACTTCCGTCACCTCGATCAGGAATACGAACTCCCTCCGGGAACGGCAAAGAGGGTGATCGAGCAGGTGGTCACCCAGCTCTACCCCGCCAAGGTCACGGAACGGACCGAGAACACGATCCGCTTCAACCAGCTCTACGGCAAAGAGCGGGAGGAGTGGGAGGACGAGGCAGAGTCCGAGGAGTGACGGATCACCCATAGCGACGGCAGGTCGGGAGTCGATTAAACCCGGTGCAGCACAACTCGCTTCAGCTCTCAGCAGCCAGCCACTCGATGCTGACCCGCTCGCCGATGGGCTGCCACCGCCGCCGCTTCGGATCTGCTTTGGCGATCCGCACCGACTTGATGTAGCGCTTGAGCAGGCGCCGGTCCCGCTGTGGGTCCTCCCCCCACAGCGAGTAGACGACCGGCTCGTCGCTGTCTCCGAACAGCACGTCCCCGTCCTCAATCAGCCCGTCCTCCTCGGCGTCCCACATCTCCCGCTTGGCCTGGTCCACGGCGTCCTGCCGAGCGACGATCCCGCGCTGGAACCGCTCGCCGCCGAGGGTGCTGGCGATGGTCGGGTCGTCCACCCACTGATCGAGGGCGGCTTCGGCGTCCCGCACCTTCTCCCTGGCGAGCAGGTAACGCCGCTCGGCGTCGGCGCGAGCCGACGACAGCACCAGCTCCTCGTCCTGAAAGCGCTCGACCACGAACCCGTCAACGAGCTTCACCTTCGCGGCCGCAGGGGCCGGACAGTGGCCGCTGGCGTAGCGCGCCACGCAGACGTAGCTGGCTTCGCGCTTGCCGGTCTTCTGGTTCGTCGTGCCCATCGTCCGCAACTTGTGGCCGCAGGCGTCACAGACGACGACGCCCGCGAGGAGTGCCTGCCGCGCCAGCGTCCCGTCGCGCGGCACGTACCCTCGGGTCGAGGGCTGCGCTTTGTTGAAGACCGACTCGGGCACGATGGCGACGTGGGCCTCCCGGTTGACGACCCCGCCCGGCCCCCGGGCCTCGCCGAGGTAGGCGCGGTTCTTGAGCATCCCCGAGATCGTCGTCTTCGGGAACGGACGGCCGAACTGTTCCTCCAGGTAGTCCGCGATGGTCGAGTAGGTCTTCCCCGCCGCCCGCATCTCGAACATCGTCAGGACGGCGGGCGCGGCTTCCGGGTTGACGACCAGCCGCGCATCCCTGACGAGTTCGCCGCCGCTGTCGTACTGCGGGTCCGCCACGTCGGCCCGCAGGTAGCCCAGCGGGGCCTTCGACGCGACGTGCTTGCCTTCCGCGACCGCCCTGCTCGTCGCAGCGTTCCAGTTGGCCCGCACCCGGTCCAGGTAGTCCTCGGCCTGTAGCGACATGAAGTTCAGAATCCACTTGCCGTGAGGCTGGTCGCTGTCCACGCCGTCGGCCACCCCAACCAGCCGAGCCCCCGCGTCCTTGAGCCGCTTGGCAGCGATCAACGTCTCGTTGTGGTCGCGGCCGAACCTGTCGGCGCGGTGAACGATCACCCCGGCGGTCGCCCCGTCCTCGGCTCGCCGGATCAGCTTCTCCAGCTTGCGCTGCGCCACCGGCACCGCGCCCGAGACGTTCTCCTCGATCACGACCTTTCCGACCGTGACGCCGTTGGCCTTGGCCCAACGCTCGATCTCCTCGCGCTGGATCGTGGGCGAGCGGTATTCCTCGCCCTCTCGGTCCCCTCGGTGTGAGACCCTTACGTATCCGTCCATCGTGGGCACAGCCGAACCTCCTCACGTCGCGGGCTATGGACGGATCTCAATTATCCCAGGTACACCACTTCGACGGCTACCGGATCGAGATCGTCGGGCCCTGAGCCGCGGCTTCAGCGCGGGGCGATGCCGCCGCCGACCGCCGGTGGCGGACCGGGGTTCGGCGTCGGCTTCGGTTCCGGCGCCGGCTTCGGTTCCTTTTCTTCTTTCGCCGCTTCTTCTTCCGCTTCGACTTCTTCGGCTTCTTCTTCTTCCTGTTCGGGCTTCTTCTTTTCGCCGAATTCTTCTTCTTCGCCCGGCTGGGGCACGGCCGCGGCGGCGGAAGAGGTGTGGTCGCTGTTCAGCGCCGAGAGTTCGGGCAGGCTCGAGGGGACTTCGAATTCGGGGCAGTCGCCGCCCTGGGCGCCTTCCATGTAGGAGCGCCAGATCGGGCCGGCGGTGGGGCCGCCGAAGCCGGTGTATTCGCGCGACTGCGGGTGGCCGACCCAGACCGCGGTCGAGTACATCGGCGTGAAGCCGACGAACCAGGCGTCGGACTCTTCCTCCGAGGTGCCGGTCTTGCCGGCCTCCGAGGGGCAGCCCATGTAGGTGTAGCCGGCGCCGGTGCCCTGGGTGATCACGCCCTCCAGCAGTTTGGTCACTTCGTAGGCCTCGCCGGGGGTGAGGACGCGGTCACCGGAGCTGGGGTCGACTTCTTCGACCTTGCCGTTGGGGAATTCGACTTTGCTGACCGCGGTCGGGGCGTGGTGGACGCCGCCGTCGGCGAGCGTCGCGTAGCCATCGGCCATTTCCAGCGGCGTGACGCCGATCCGCAGACCGCCGATCGCCTCCGCCGGGACCGATTCCAGCGGCGCTTCGATCCCCATCTGGTGGGCGGTGTGGGTGACGTTTTCGGGGCCGACGTCGAGGTCGAGCTGGGCGAAGACGACGTTGACCGAGTTCCAGGTCGCCTCGGCCAGCGACATCGTCCCCGAGCCGGCCTCGGCGTTGTGGACGGTCCAGGTGCCGCCGCCGGGTATCTGCAGCGTCATCGGCGAGGTGCCGTCGTAGTAGGTGTCGTAGGGGTCGACCCCCTGCTTGATCGCCGTCGTCAGCACGTAGGTCTTGAACGAGGAGCCGGGCTGGCGGTGCGCCTGCCAGGCGTAGTTGAACTGGCTTTCGCCGGCTTCGCCCTTGGTCGAGGCGAGGGCGACGATCTCCCCCGTCTTCGGGTCGACCGAGGCGAGGCCGGCGGCGGGGCCGCCTCCGGAGTAGCAGACGGCGCAGGCGGCGACCGCTTCTTCGGCCTTCTGCTGCAGCGAGGGGTCGATCGTCGTGTAGGCCTTGAGGCCGCCGTTGCGGACGGTGTTGATCCCGTACTTTTCGATCAGTTCCTGCTGGACCAGGTCGAAGAGGAAGGGGTCGCGGATCAGCTGGTACTTGTGACCGGGGTCGAGCCCGAGCCCGGTGTGGATCGCACCATGGAATTCGGCGGCGTCGATGTATTCCTGTTCGTACATCGCGTTCAGCACCTCGTCGCGGCGCTGCAGTGCCGCCCGCGGGTCGAGAAAGGGGTTGTATTCGGAGGGCGCCTGCGGCAGGCCGGCGATCAGCGCCGCCTCGGTCAGGGTCAGTTCGTGCGCGGGCTTGCCGAAGTAGGTCTGCGCCGCCGCCTCGGCGCCGACCGCGGTCTGCCCTTCGACCGTGCCGTAGGGGGCGGTGTTGAGATAGGAGGTGAGGATCCAGTCGCGGCTGTGCTTTTCGAACAGGTCGTTGGCCAGGTGGGCTTCGACGAGCTTGCGCTTGAGCGTGTCTTCGGGGTGCTGGATGTAAAGGTTGCGGACCAGCTGCTGGGTGATCGTCGAGGCGCCCTGGACCGGCTTGCCGCCGGCCAGCGCGTCCTTCCAGGCGGCGCGGGCGATGCCGGCGTAGTCGAGCGCCCCGTGGCTGAAGAAGTTGCGGTCCTCGATCGCCACCGTCGCGTCCTTCAGCTTCTGCGGCAGCGCCTGCGAGGAGACCGGCTGGCGGATGTTGTTGGAGCGGATGAAGCCGATCAGGCTACCGTCGGCGGCGTAGATCGCCGAGGAGCGCCCCTTCTGGACCGGCTTCAGGCTGGCCAGCGGCGGCGCCGAGTCGTAGACGCTGAGCGCCCAGGACGCGCCCATGCCACCGGCGACCGCGACCACGGTGGCGAAGATCGCGAGCGGAATCGCCAGAACCTTCCAGCGCGAAGTGCGCGGCTTGCGACGCCGCCGGCGGATACGGGTGGCCACGGGGCCGATTGTAGAGAGCGATCGGCCCCGATCGGCCCGCTCCGCGGGCGGCGCAACCGGGCTTGCCGGCGTCGGTTAGGCGCGCAGCTTGTAGCCGCGCGAGAACAGCCGCAGGTTGAAGAGGAAGATCGCCGCGGTCGCCGCGCTCAGCGCCAGCAGCGCCAGGGGAATGCTGATTTCGGTGTAGCCGACGAAGCCGTAGCGGACCAGCGAGATCATGTAGTAGACCGGGTCGAACTTGGTCAGGGTCTGGAAGGGCTGCGGCAGCAGCGCCGCCGAGTAGAAGACGCCGCCGAGGAAGATCAGCGGCGTGAGGATGAAGGTCTGGGCGATCGCGACGTCGTCGAACTGCTCCGCCCGCACCCCGATCAGGACGCCGAGCTGGGCGAAGAAGAAGCCGACCAGCAGCAGCGCGGGCACCAGGACGAGGACGTGGTCGACCGGCAGCGCGACCAGGACCGAGGCGACGACGAAGGTCAGCCCGGCGACGATCAGGCCGCGCATGAAGCCGCCGAGCGAGAAGGCCAGCAGCAGCTCCAGCGGCGAGGCCGGCGAGGAGAGCTGGTCGTGGATCGCCCCCTGGAACTTCTGCTGCAGGATCGAGGAGGAGTTGTTGGCGAAGGAGTTGGTCGCCCAGGCCATCATGATCAGGCCGGGGATGACGAAGACGATGTATTCGATCCCGTGCAGCTGCTTGATCCGCGAGCCCAGCGCCGCGCCGAAGACCGAGATGTAAAGGAAGGTTTCTAATAGCGGCGCCCCCAGCGTCTGCTTCTTGATCTTCATGAAGCGGTTGACCTCGCGCCGCCAGAGGGTGAGGAAGCGGACCTGGGCGGCGCTCATCCGGAGGCCAGCTCCTCGGCCCGCGAGCGCGAGAGCTCCTTGCGGCCGACCAGCGCCAGGTAGGCGTCCTCGAGGTTGGGTACGCCGTAGCGGTTGGCGAGCTCATGGCTGCTGCCCTGGGCGGCGATCTGACCGTCGGCGATGAAGGCGATCCTGCCGCAGAGCTGCTCCGCCTCCTCCAGGTAGTGCGTGGTCAGCAGGATCGTCGTCCCCTCCTGGTTGATTTTCTGGACGTAGTGCCAAAGCTCCAGCCGCAGCTCGATGTCGACGCCGGCGGTCGGCTCGTCGAGGATCAGCAGCCGCGGCCGGTGCATCAGCGCCCGCGCCAGGATCAGCCGCCGCTTCATCCCGCCGGAGAGGGTGCGGGTGCGCTCGTCGGCCTTGGCGCCGAGCGAGAAGGCGTCCAGCAGCTCCGCCGCCCGCTCGCGGCGCTCGCGCTTGGCCATGCCGAAGTAGCCGGCGTGGAAGTCGAGGGTCTCGGCGACGGTGAGGAAGTGGTCGAGGTTGACCTCCTGCGGTGCCAGCCCGACCGCCTGCCGGGCCTCGGCGTAGTCGTGGATCGCGTCGTGGCCGAAGACCTCGATCGCGCCGCCGCTCGGCTGCGCCAGCCCGGTCGCACAGTGGATCAGCGTCGACTTGCCAGCGCCGTTGGGGCCGAGCAGGCCGAAGAAATCGCCGGGGGCGATCTCGATCGATACCCCGCGCAGCGCCTCGACCCCGTTCGGGTAGCGCTTGACCAGGTTCTCGATATGCAGGGCGGGCTCGCTCACGCGGCGCACACGGTATTGGAGCGTCCCCGCCGGCCCGCCCGGAGACGTGTCTGAGTTTTTGGGGGCATATGACCCCGCGAAGTCAGACACGTCGCGTATAAGTGGTTCGTGGCCGCCCCGCTGCTCGCCGTCGACACGCCCTCGATGCTGTTCCGCGCCTTCTACGCGCTGCCGAGCAAGATCGTCGGGCCCGACGGCAGGCCGGTCAACGCCCTGCTCGGGACCGCAAACCTGATCCTGCGCGAGGTCGAGACCCACCGCCCGCGCGCCGTCGCTCTCTGCTTCGGCCCCGACGCCGCCTCCTACCGGACCGAGCTCTACCCCGCCTACCACGCCCAGCGTGAGGAGGAAATGCCCGACGCGCTCGCGCCTCAGTTCGCCGCCGCCATTGACTTCTTCGCCGCCTTCGGCTGGACCGTCGCCACGAGCGACTCGCTCGAGGCCGACGACCTGCTCGGCACCTTCGCCCACCGCGAGGCGGAGGCGGGTGGCCACGCCCTGCTGCTGACCGGCGACCGCGACATGTTCCAGTGCGCCGCCAAGGCGGTGACCGTGCTCTACGTCCGCACCGGCGGCAAAGGCGCCGAAGAGGTCGGCCCGGAGCAGGTGCGCGAGCGCTACGGGATCGGGCCCGAGCTGGTCCCCGACTTCATCGCCCTGCGCGGCGACCCGGCCGACGGCCTGCCGGGGGCCAAGGGGGTCGGCCCGAAGACCGCGGCCGAGCTGCTGCGCAAGCACGGCTCGCTGGAGGCGGTACTCGACAACGCGATCCGCGAGCCGCGGCCGGCGCTGCGCGGCGCCCTGATCGAGGCGCGCGAGGACCTGCTCGCCTTCAAGGACATCGCCACCCTGCGCGACGCCGGCGTCGATCCACCCGCCGACGGCCCGACCGACTGGGCGAGAGCCGCCGCCGCGGCCCGCGAGCGCGGCATGAGCCGCCTCGCCGAGCGGCTGGAAGCGCAGCTCGGTTAGCGCGAGCGCCTTTTCTGTCGCATAGCGGTAGAAAAGAAGCTCGCGCTCCAGCACCCCTCCAGCGAGTACCGTGGCCCGATGCCCTCGGCCTCGATCCCGTGGCGCGGACCCGGGAGCGAGCGGCCCGAGCTGCCCCTTCCCCCCGGGCCGATGCCGTTGCGCCGCAACGGCCAGACCCGCAAGCGCTGGCGCTACATCGGCCTCTACGACGAGGAGCTGATGCTCTGCGCCGCCCGGGCCGAGGTCGGCCCGCTGGGGCAGGCGTTCTGGGTGCTCTGGGACCGCCGCGGGCGGCGCCAGCTCGCCCGCACCTCGCCGCGGCCCGGCAGCCAAGAGGTGCGGATGGATGGGCCGAATCTGGAGATCGACGCCCCCGGGCTGCGGGCGTGCCTGCGGCTGGGCGAGTGCGCGCCGATCGAAGCGATCTGTCCCAGCGGCAGCGGCTGGGGCTGGACCCGCAAGCGCGCCGGGGTGCCGATCGAGGGGACGGTCGAGGTTCCCGGCAGGAGCTGGGCACTCGCCGGTCTCGGCGTCGACGACGAATCGGCCGGCTACCACCAGCGCCACACCAGCTGGCGTTGGTCGGCCGGCGTCGGCCGCGCCGCCGACGGCCGAGCGCTGGCCTGGAACCTGGTCGAGGGCGTCAACGACCCGCCCCACAGCAGTGAGCGGGCGATCTGGATCGCCGGCGAGCCGAGCGAGCCGGCGCCGGTCCGCTTCGACGGCACCGAGGCGATCGAGTTCGCCGAGGGTGGGCGGCTGGCCTTCGCCGCCGAGTCCGAGCGCGCCCGCAACGAGAACTTCCTCCTCGTCCGCTCCCGCTATCGCCACCGCTTTGGCAGCTTCTCCGGCGCGCTCGCCGGCACCGAGCTGGCCGCCGGACTCGGGGTGATGGAGGAGCACGACGCGGTCTGGTGAGACCGCGTCGCCCCCCCCCCCCCCCCCCCCGCTCAGCGGTGCTCGGGGTTGGGGAAGTCGAAGCGGCAGCCGGCGTCCCAGGCGCTGCGCTGGTTGCCGTGGGCGGGGATGCCGCCGGCGTCCTTGAGGATCCGCGCCAGGTGCATCAGGTTCCAGGCGGCGAAGGTGGTGTTGCGGTTGGTGAAGTCGTTCTCGGGGCCGCCGGAGCCCTCGTCGAGGTAGGACGGCCCGGGGCCGGCCTCGCCGATCCAGCCGGAGTCGGCCTGGGGCGGGATCGTGTAGCCGAGGTGCTGCAGCGAGTAGAGGACGTTCATCGCGCAGTGCTTGACCCCGTCCTCGTTGCCGGTCACCAGGCAGCCGCCGACGCGGCCGTAGTAGGCGTACTGGCCCGCCTCGTTGAGCAGGTGCGAGTTGCCGTAGAGACGCTCGATCACCTGGGTCGCGACCGAGGACTTCTCCCCCAGCCAGATCGGCATCCCCAGCACCAGGATGTCGGCCGCCATCACCCGCTCGAAGATCGCCGGCCACTCGTCGCGCTCCCAGCCGTGCTCGGTCATGTCCGGCCAGACGCCGGTCGCGAGCTCGTGGTCGATCGCCCGGATCGACTCGACGGCGACGCCGTTGCGGCGCATGATCTCGATCGAGAGGTCCATCAGGCCCTGGGTGTTGGAGACCTCGGGACTGCGCTTGAGGGTGCAGTTGACGAAGAGGGCGCTGAGGTCGGAGTAGTCGGTCACGCGGTGTCTCCTCGGGTTCGGGGGGTGCCGGCTGGCTGGGTTACCAAGTGTCCACGAAGCGATGCCCCGAAGACGGCGCTCCAGGCCGCGCCGCTGCCGCCAGGGTGGCGGCGATCAGGGCGCGGGTCTCGGCCGGGTCGACCACGTCGTCGAGCTCGAACAGCGCCGCCGCGTTGAGCGCCTTCGCGTTCTCTTCGGCGGCGGCGGTGAGATCGCGGACCCGCTGCTCGCGCTCGGCCTCGTCGGCGATCGCCTCCAGCTCCTTGCGCAGCGCCAGCCGCACCGCCCCCTCCAGCCCCATCGGGCCGAGGTGCGCGGCCGGCCAGGCCAGCGTCAGCAGCGGCTCGTGCAGGCTGCCGCCGACCATCGCCTGGGCGCCGAGGCCGTAGCCGCGGCGCAGGATCACGGCGATCAACGGCACCCGCAGCGCCGCCCCGGCGACCAGCAGCCGCGAGGCGTGGCGGACCAGGCCGGTCGCCTCGGCCGGCGGGCCGACCATGAACCCCGGCGTGTCGACCAGGGAGAGGACCGGCAGCCCGAAGGCATCGCAGAGCTGCAGGAAGCGAGCCGCCTTGTCGGCGGCGTCGCTGGTGATCGCGCCGGCGCTGTGGCGAGTGTCGTTGGCGATCACCCCCAGCGGCCGGCCCTCGATCCGCGCCAGCGCCGTCACCAGCTCCGGCGCGAAGCGCTCGCGCAGGAAGGTGACCGAGCCGGCGTCGGCCAGAGCCTCAACGATCGGCGCCACCGCGTAGGCGCGGCGCTGGCGCTCCGGCACCAGCTCGCGCAGCCGCCCCTGGTCGGGGACGGGACCGGGCGCGATCGCGCCCTGGAAATAGGCGAGCAGGCGCTTGGTCAGCGCCGTCGCCTCCGCCTCGTCGGCGGCGACGACGTCGACGACGCCGTTGGCGGCCTGCATATCCAGCGGCCCGACCTCGTCTGGGTCGACCTCGCCGAGGCCGCCGCCGGCGATCATCGCCGGGCCGCCCATCCCCAGCGAGGAGCCCTCGGTGGCGACGATCAGGTCGGCGCAGCCGGCGATCACGGCGTTGCCGGCGAAGCAGCGGCCGGCGACGACGGCGATCCGCGGCACCAGCCCCGAGAGCTTCGCCCAGAGCGCGAAGGCGCGGGTGTCGAGGGCGGAGACGACCGGGTAGTCGGTGTCGCCGGGGCGGCCGCCGCCGCCCTCGGCGAAGAAGACGGTCGGCAACCGCAGCCGCTCGATCAGCTCGAACAGGCGGTCCTTCTTGCGGTGCCCGAGCGCCCCCTGGGTCCCGGCCAGCACCGTGTAGTCGTAGGAGAGGACGGCGCAGGCGGCGGCCTCGCCGAAGAGCTCGCCGTTGACCCGGGCGGTGCCGGCGATCAGCCCGTCGGCCGGAGTCCGGGCGATCAGGTCCTCGACCTCGCGCCGGCCGCGCTGGGCGGCGATCGCGAAGCGTCCGTACTCGACGAAGGAGCTGGGGTCGACGAGGTCGGCGACGTTCTCGCGCGCCGTGCGCCCGCCGCCGGCGTGGCGCCGCGCCACGGCCTCGGGGCGGGCGGCGTCCTCAGTCAGCGCCCGCCGCGCCAGCACCTCGGCGAGATCCTCGCGCCCCTCCCCAGCGCCGGGCATCTAACCGCCGAGACCGCCGAAGATCGAGAACGGGTTGGGTGGGCGCTCCGCCCAGGCGACCCGGCCGCTGCCCTCGGCGGTGACGGTGCTCTGGCCCGGGGCCTCGCCTTCGAGTCGGGCGGCGAGCGCCCGGGCGGCGTCCTCGTCGGGGGCGCCGACGACGAGGTAGCTCCAGCGGCGCACCGCCGGCAGCCCCTCGGCCCGCAACAGCTCGGCGAAGCGCTCGGCCTCGTGACGGGACGGCAGATCGACCCGGACCTCGAACTCCGGCTTGCCCTCCTGCTCGAGCGTCTCGCGCTCGGCCGCGACCCGGGCGGTGCGAGCGGCGTCCTCTGGGCCGGCGACGACCTCGAGGGGCTCGTCCGGATCCTCCCACTCCAGCCTTTCCGGGTGCCACCGGGTCAACTCCCGGCGAGCCCTCCAGCCGTGCTCCGTCGTCAGTTCGTCGACCAAGCCCATGGCCGCCTCGGCCTGTTTGCGATCGCCGGCGTAGAGAAACAGGCGGGCGCCGTCGCGGCTGACGATGACCCGGTCGCTGAAGGCGCCGCTGAGCTGGTGCTGCAGATTCCGGGCCTGCAGACGCTCACTCAGCGACAGCACCTCGGCCTCACCGGCAAGGTCGACCTGCACTCGCCACTCGTCATTCATCTGGCCAACATAGAGTCTCAGCGGAATGAGCACCTCCCCAGAGGACGGCGGACGTAAATCCGGCGGCGGCGTCGCCGTCGTCACCGACAGCACCACCTACCTGCCCGCGGCGCTGATCGAGCGCTGGGGGATCTCCCGGGTCAGCCTCTACGTCGGCTGGGGCGGCGAGCACCTGCCCGAGGACGACTACGAGCTCGACGCCTTCTACGCGCGGTTGCGCGAGTCGCCGGAACTGCCCTCGACCTCGCAGCCCTCGGTCGGCGATTTCCTCGCCTGTTACGAACCGCTGGCCGGCGCCGGCCGCGATGTCGTCTCCGTCCACATCGCCGCCGGCCTCTCCGGGACCTGCGAGAGCGCCCGCGAGGCGGCCCGGGTGATCGCCGACAAGGGGCTGCCCGGCCGGATCGAGGTCGTCGACGGCGAAACCGGGGCCGGCGGCCTCGGCTGCCTCGTGCTCGCCGCCGCCGAAGCCGCGGCCCGGGGCAAGTCGCTGGACGACGCGGTCGACGCGATCCACCGCGCCCGCAAGAGCCTCGAGATGTGGTTCTGCCTCGACACCCTCGAGTACCTGCGGCGCGGCGGTCGCATCGGCGCCGCCCAGGCACTGGTCGGCTCGGCGCTGAAAATCAAACCGATCCTCACCTTCGGCACCGAGATCGCCCCGGTCGGCCGCGTCCGCACCAAGAAGCGGGCGCTGGAGCGGATGGTCGCCTACCTGGACGAGCTGCACGAGCGCGGCGCCAGCGACTGGATCGTCCAGCACGCGCAGTCGCCCGAGGACGCCGCCACCCTGGTCGCAGCCGGCAAAGCGACCTTCGGCAGCGAGCCGCTCTTCTGCACCGAGGTCGGCCCGGTCCTCGGCGCCCACCTCGGCTCCGGGATGCTGGTCGGCGGGGTCGGCTGCGTCGCCGCCGCCGACTGAGCCGGCTCAGCCCGCGTCGAGCTGCTTGGCCAGGCGCCGGATCGCGCGGCCGTTGGCGCGGCGGGCGAAGGCGCGGATCAGCGGCGGTGCCAGCCGTTCGGCTTTCGAGGTCGCGAGCCAGGCCAGCTCGAAGGAGATCGCGGTGCCCCCGTCCGGCCGGTCCTCGAGCCGGTAGGTGCCGCGGGTGCGGCGCTTGCCACCGGCGCCGACCCCCTCCTCGACCAGCCGTTGCGGGCTCGCCTCGACGATCTCGAAGTCGGTCCAGTCCTGCGAGCCCGGGGTGCTGGCGCGGGCCTCGGCCCTGGCCCCGACCCCGCGCCGCGGGCCGGAGAACTTCCAGTCGGTGAACTGGCGGTCGAGGAAGCCTTCGTGGTTGGCGAGGACGGCGAGGAACTCGAACACCTCCTGCCGGGGCCGGGAGGTGCGCGCCGAGACGGTCACGGGCTTCATCGCTCGATCCTAGATCGCGGCGGATTTCCGGGGCCCGCCGGGGGGTCAATGGTGGAGGTATAAGCACCGTTTAGTCCCCTTTTTATAAAAGCCCCTGGTATTACTCAACAAACAAACTCCCGATGACTGGAGAAGCCACCCCCGTGAGCACGAAAAAGAGCAAAGCCTCGAAGAAGTCGACCGACGGTCTGGTCGATCGCAAACTGATCAAGGCCCTCGGGCACCCGCTGCGGACGCGGATCCTGGCGATCCTGAACGAAAAGAAGACCAGTCCCAGCGACCTCGCGGCCGAACTCGGCGTCTCGGTCGGCGACACCTCCTACCACGTCAAAGTCCTGCGCGACACCGGCTTCATCGAGATGGTCGAAACCGCTCCGCGTCGCGGCGCCGTCGAGCATTACTACCGCGCCGTGCACCGGGCGCTGCTGCCGCCGGACGCCTGGAAGGAGCTGCCGGCCGGCGTCCAGCAGACGATCGCCGCCGACACCTTCCGCAAGCTGATCGAGGACGCTGGCGACGCCCTCCAGGCCAACGCCTACAGCAAGCGCCCCGGCAGCCACGTCAGCTGGACGCCGATGGTGCTCGACGAGGAGGGCTGGCAGGCCTTCGCCGCGCTGCTCTCGGAGACCCTCGAGCGCGCCTTCGACCTCCAGGCCGAGGCCAACGAGCGCATGGCCGAGGCCAACGGCAGCGGCAGCGGAGCGATCAGCGTCACCTTGGGCCTCGCCGGCTTCGAGTCGACCCGGGACCCCAAGGACGAGGTCAAGCCCGCCGCGACCAAGCGCTGAGCCGAAGCGCCCGGCGCCCGCGGCCGGGACCTCAGTAGCCGGTGCCGGTCTTGACCTGCCTGCGCTCGGCCGGGTGGGCGCCGCCCTTCTTCTCCAGGGTCGCGCAGGCAAGGTCGATGTCGGCCGCGAGGCGGTCGACCTGCTCGCGGCTGAGCGTCTCCTTGACCAGCGCCCGCATCACCTTCTCCTCCTGGGCGTTGGGCGGCAGGGTGTAGGCGGGGAGCATCCAGCCGCGCTCGGCCGAGAGCTGCCAGGAGAGGTCGAACTCGTCGTAGTTCTTCCCCGCCACCAGCTTGAAGGCAACCAGCGGCAGCTGCTCTTTGTCGGCGCCGATCAGCTCGAAGTTGCCGCTGGCCTCGAGGTGGTCGGCGAGGGCGCGGGCGTTCTTCTCCATCGCCTCGATGATGTAGCCGTAGCCCTCACGACCGAGGCGGACGAAGTTGTAGTACTGGGCCAGCACCATCGAGGCCCCGGTCGAGAAGTTGAGGGTGAAGGTGGCGTCGGTCTTGCCGAGGTAGTTCTCGTAGAAGACGAGGTCCTCGGCGAGGTCGCTCTTCTCGCGGAAGACGAGCCAGCCGACCCCCGGGTAGACGAGCCCGAACTTGTGCCCGGAGACGTTGATCGAGCGCACCTGCTCGAGCCGGAAGTCCCACTCGGAGTCGGGATAGAGGAAGGGCCAGACGAAGCCGCCGCTGGCGGCGTCGACGTGCAGCGGCACGTCCAGTTCCCGCTCCTTCTTCAGCCCCAACAGGAGCTCGTTGATGCCGACGATGTCGTCGGCGTGGCCGGTGAAGGTGGTGCCGAGGACGGCGGCGACGCCGATCGTGTTCTCGTCGATCAGCGGCGCCACGTCGTCGGGGCCGATCACGTACTTGCCGGGCTGCAGGGGCACGATCCGCGGCTCGACGTCGAAGTAGCGGCAGAACTTCTCCCAGACCACGTGGACGTCGCCGCCGAAGACCAGGTTCGGCTTGTCGATCGGCTGCGAGGCCGCTTCGCGGCGCTGCTTCCACTTCCACTTCAGCGAGAGGGCGCCGAGCATGATCGCCTCCGAGGAGCCCTGGGTGCGGGCGCCGGTCGTCTCCCCGGGGGCGTTGAAGAGGTCGGCGAGCATGCGGATGCAGCGCTGCTCGATCTCGGCCGAGATCGGGTACTCGGCGTGGTCGATGAAGTTGCGGTAGAGGTTTTCGGCGATGATCCGCTGCGCCTCCGGCTCCATCCAGGTGGTGACGAAGGTCGCCAGGTTGCGCTGCGGGTCACCCTCCACCGCCAGTTCCTCGTCGACCAGGCGCATCGCGTCGAGCGCCGGCATGCCCGTCTCGGGAAAGGGCCCGTCGGGGGCGTCCTCGGTCAGGAAACGGCTTCCGTAGAACATCGCGACTTCGTCGCCGCTGCGTGGCTTGGGCATCTGGTCTCTCTCAGTCCGGTTCGGGGGATCGGGGCTGCCGGTCGGCGTCTGCGAGCCTAGCTCCTGCTCCTGTCCACGACTATGCTGCGCCGCGGATGAGCGCGCGCCTGACCCACGTCGGCGGACCGACGGTGCTGATCGAGATCGGCGGCTGGCGGCTCCTCACCGACCCCACCTTCGACCCCGCCGGCGACAGTTACCGCTTCGGCTGGGGGACCGGCTCGCGCAAACTGGCTGGGCCGGCGCTGGCCGCCTCGGAGATTGGCCCGATCGACGCGGTCCTGCTCAGCCACGATCACCACGACGACAACCTCGACCCCGCTGGACGGGCGCTGCTGCCGGCGGCGGGGACGGTCGTCACCACCGGGGCCGGCGCCAGGCGGCTCGGCGGCAACGCCGAGGGGCTGGCGCCGTGGGCGAGCACCCGGCTCGAGGCGCCGGGCAAGCCGGCGATCGAGATCACCGCCACGCCCTGCCGCCACGGCCCGCCGCTGAGCCGCCCGCTCGTCGGCGACGTGATCGGCTTCGGCCTCGGCTGGGAGGGCCAGCAGCACGGCGCCCTCTGGATCTCCGGCGACACCGTGCTCTACGACGGCGTCCGCGAGGTCGCCGAGCGCCTGCGGGTGGGCACCGCCCTGGTCCACCTCGGCGGCGTCCGCTTCCCGATCTCCGGCCCGCTCCACTACACGATGACCGCCGCCCAGGCGGTCGAGCTCTGCGGCTTGCTCCAACCCCAGACGACGATCCCGATCCACTACGAGGGATGGAAGCACTTCCGCCAGCATCGCGACGCGGTCGAGCGCGAGTTCGCCGCTGCCCCCCAGGCCTTCCGCGACAGCGTCCGCTGGCTGCCGCTCGGCAGCGGCGTCGAGATCGAGATCTGAGCCGCAGCCGGCGCTAGGCGCCGGGTTCCTGCTCGGCGACGGTCAGCTCGGCCAGCGGTTCGGCCTCGAGGCGCTGGTCGGGGATCGGCTCGCCGCTGCGAACCGAGAGGCCGTAGGTGCCGGCGGCGAGTCGCTCCTCGGCGCGTTCGACCGCCTCCAGCCGGCGCTTGAGGTCGTCGGCGCGGCCGGCGTCGAACTCGTCCTGGTAGAGGCCCTCGGAGTTGAAGTCGCCGGGCTCGACCCGGGCGTCGCCCTCCTCCGCTCCCTCGCCGCGCAGGGCGGCGAGCTCGGCCTCGACCCGCTCGCGCTCGGCGGCGACCAACTCGCGTGCGTGCTCGGCGTCCATTGGCCACACCGTAGCGCCCCACTGCGCTATCCTGATTGAGGACTAACTACAGAAAGTGGACTTAGCAATGGCCTATCTCCTGATCCCACTCGACGAGGCAATCGTCTTCCCCACCGTCACCGCCACGCTGCCGATCGACGTCGGCGACGAGGACCGGGTCTTCCTGCTGCCCCGCCGCGAGGGCGAGTTCGGCCGGGTCGGCGTCGTCGCCGAGGTGATCGAGCGCGGCCACTCGCGCCGCGGCGCCGCGGTCGCGACCGTGCTCGGCCTGCACCGCGGCCTGGCCGGCGCCGCGGTCGCCGACGGCGAGGACCCGGAGGCGCTGCGGATCGAGGTGCAGGAGTTCCACGACGGCCACCCCGACGACGAGCACGCCCGCGAGCTGGTCCGCGAGTACCGCGCCGTGGTCGAGGAGATCCTCGAGCTGCGCGGCGACGACGGCCGCATCTCGGCCTTCCTGCGCTCGGTCGAGGAGCCCGGCGCGCTCGCCGACACGGCCGGGCTCAGCCCCGAATTCAGCGCCGACCAGAAGCTGCGGCTGCTGGAGGCGCTCGACGTCAGCGCCCGGCTCGAGCTGGCGGTCGAGCTGCAGCGGGAGCGCCTCGCCGAGCTGCAGGTGCGCAGCCGCATCCGCGACGACGTCGAGTCCGGCGCCCAGAAGCAGCAGCGCGACTACTTCCTGCGCAAACAGATGGAGTCGATCCGCAAGGAGCTGGGCGAGGACGAGACCGACCTGATCGAGGAGTACGAGCGCAAGATCGCCGCGGCGGAGATGCCGGAGGCGGTCGCCGAGCAGGCCGAGAAGGAGCTGCGCCGGCTCGAGCGCCAGGGCGAGCAGTCGCCCGAGTCCTCGATGATCCGCAGCTACCTCGACTGGCTGATCGCGGTGCCGTGGGGGAAGCGCTCCGAGGAGCGGCTCGACCCGGTCCACACCCGCGAGGTGCTCGACGCCGACCACGCCGGCCTCGAGGACGCGAAGCGGCGGATCACCGAGTTCGTCGCCGTCCGCAAGCTGCGCGAGAGCCGCGGCAAGGGCGACGGGGACAGCCGCGCCAACGGCACGATCCTGACCCTGGTCGGGCCGCCCGGCACCGGCAAGACCTCGATCGGCGAGTCGATCGCCCGCGCCCTCGGGCGCGAGTTCGTCCGCATCTCGCTCGGCGGCCTCCACGACGAGGCGGAGATCCGCGGCCACCGCCGCACCTACATCGGCGCCCTGCCGGGCCGGATCGTCCGCGCCCTGCGCGACGCCGGCACGATCAACCCGGTGATCCTGCTCGACGAGGTCGACAAGGTCGGCGCCGACTGGCGCGGCGACCCTTCAGCGGCGCTGCTGGAGGTGCTCGACCCGGCCCAGAACCACTCCTTCCGCGACCACTACCTCGACGTCGAGGTCGACCTCTCCGAGGTCGTCTTCATCGCCACCGCCAACCTGGTGGACACGATCCCGGCGCCGCTGCTGGACCGGATGGAGACGATCGCCTTCGACGGCTACACCAGCGCCGAGAAGCTGGCGATCGCCCGCGGCTACCTGCTGCCGCGCCAGCTGCGGCGCAACGGCCTCGAGCCCGAGGAGGTCGAGGTCGGCGACGCGGTCCTGAACAGCGTCGTCGCCGAGTACACCCGCGAGGCCGGCGTGCGCCAGCTCGAGCGCGAGCTCGGCAAGCTGCTGCGCGGGGCGGCGACGAGGATCGCCGCCGGCGAGCCGGAGCTGCCGATCGTCCTCGACACCGCGGCGCTGCGCGAGGCGCTCGGGCGCCAGCGCTTCTTCCAGGAGTCGGTCGAGCGGACGGCGATCCCGGGGGTCTCCACCGGCCTCGCCGTGACCGGCGCCGGCGGTGACGTCCTCTTCATCGAGGCGACCGCGATGGAGGGGGATAAAGGACTGGTGCTGACCGGGCAGCTCGGCGACGTGATGAAGGAGTCGGCGCGGATCGCCCTCTCCTACGTGCGCTCGCACAGCCAGCAGCTGGGGATCGACCCCAGCGGCTTCGAGCGCGAGTTCCACCTCCACGTGCCGGCCGGGGCGATCCCCAAGGACGGCCCCAGCGCCGGCACGGCGATGACCACGGCGCTGGTCTCGCTGCTGAGCGGGCGGCCGGTCAAGCACACGGTCGGGATGACCGGCGAGGTCACCCTGCAGGGCCGGGTGCTGCCGATCGGCGGCCTCAAGCAGAAGGTGCTCGCCGCCCACGCCGCCGGCCTGACCGAGGTGATCCTGCCCGAGCGCAACCGCGGCGACCTCGACGAGGTCCCCGACGAGGTGCGCGAGGAGATGACCTTCCACCCGGTGATGAGCGTCGAGGAGGTCCTCGAGCGCGCCCTGGAGCCGGCGGAGAAGGTGGCGGATGTCACCGCGATGTCGTAGCTGCTCGCCGGTCCCGAGCGAGCTGCGCGCAGCCGCCGGGCTGCTCGAGCGGCGCTGGACGATGGCGACGATCTACGCCTGCTCCAGCGGCGCCGCCCGCTTCAACGAGTTTCGCCAGTCGCTCCCCGGGGTCTCGCCGACGACGCTCTCGGAGCGGCTGGAGCAGTTGGAGGCGGCGGGGATCGTCGAGCGCTCGCTCGTCGCCGGCCGTCCCCCCCACACCGAGTACCTACTGACCCAGCGGGGCAGGCGGCTGGCCCACGCCGTCGCCGGGCTGCTCGATCACCGTTAGGCGGAAGTAGATGACGGCGGCGACCAGGGCGCTGATCGGCGCCGTGATCGTCGAAGCGATCGCGCTGAAGACGATGCGGACGATCGGCCCGTCGGAGATGCCGTTGGCGATCACCCCGAAGACCAGGCTGCCAACCAGGACGATCACCCCGGCGACGAGGATCGCCCCGAGGACCGGCCATCCGTTGCCGCGCACCAGCCGCCGCGAACGACCGAAGGAGGCCGTCACCCCGGAGCCCTCGATCACGATCACCGGCGCGATCACCGCCCAGACCGTCGCCAGGTAAAGGCCGGGAACGATGAGCAGGATGAACCCGATCCCGATGCAGACGCCAGCCAGCAGGCCGGCGCCGATCAGCGGCAGGACCACCGGCAGCGCCGCGTCGATCAGTTCGCGGGCGCTGGAGTCGGCGCGGCCGGCATGGAGGTTCCGCACCAGGTTCACGACCACCCCCTGGTAGAGGGTGCCAGCGATCGTCCCGATCGCCAGGCTGACCGCGAGCAGGAGGATGCTGCCGCCGATCAGGCCGTCGACGATCGCGACCACGAGGAAGAGCCAGAAGGCGATCGGCAGCAGCAGGCCGATGTGTTCGCCGTAGATCGAGAAGACCTCGTTGAGGGTCTCGCCGACCGAGAGCTTGCGGTCCATGGCGGGACAGTATCGTCAGCGCCCTGATGAGCGACCGGCAGGCGCAGGCCAGAGCGGAGGCGACGCGGTGGTTGAAGCGCAGCTACCGCGCTGGCGCCCTGGTCGACGCCCTGGCGGCGATCGGGATGGCCTTCCCCAGTCTCTACGGGCCGACGCTGCGCTTCCGCTCCAGCTTCCGCCGCGAGGGGCCCGAGTTCACCTACGCGATGCGCACGGGGGCACCGCTGATGGCCGGCTGGACGCTGCTGCTGCTGTGGGCCGAACGACGGCCGCTGGCGCGGCGCGGGGTGCTGCCGATCACCCTCTTCCCGGTCGTCGCCGGGCTGATGGCCAATGACGCCGGCGCCGTCCGCCGCGGTGACCTCGGCGGCGCCGGCGTGATCCCGGTGCGGATCCTGCAGACCGGCCTCGCCGGCCTCTTCGGCTACAGCGCCCTGAAGGCGCACCTGGCGCTGCGCGGCGGCAGCGAGGACCGGACGCTGGAGTAAACGACAAGGGCCGCCCGGAGGCGGCCCTTGTCTCAGGTGCTTGGAGCGAACGCGGGAACGACAACCGAGTGGGACAAAGCCCGGCCTCCCTCTGCTCGCCGGTGCCCGGGGTGGATTCCGCCGGGCGCCCAAACCAGTGCGGCGCCTAGCGGCCCTGCACCTCCAGAGTCCCCTCAAGCATGTGACTCAAAATTAGGACCACCTCCTTTCTCTGGTCCGATGATTGAAGCAAACGGCCCAGTCGGCCGAGCCGGGCGCGGCCGGCTAACGGCGGGCGAGCGCGTCGGCGACCGCGGCGACCGCGCGCTCGACCCCGGCGCGGTCGACGTCGAGGTGGGTGACGGCGCGGACTCGGCCGCCGAAGGCGCCCATCTCGATCCCGGCGGCGGCGAGCTCGGCGACCAGGCCGGCGGCGTCGGCGACCTCGAAGATGACGATGTTGGTCTCGACCGCGGCCGGGTCGATCGCGACCCCGTCGATCGCCGCCAGGCCCGCGGCCAGCAGACGCGCGTTGGCGTGGTCCTCGGCCAGCCGCTCGACGTTGTGGTCGAGCGCCCAGAGCGCGCCGGCGGCGACGATTCCGGCCTGCCGCATCGCCCCGCCGAGCATCTGCTTGTAGCGCCAGGCCTCCTCGATCGTCTCCCGGGGACCGACCAGGCAGGCGCCGACCGGGGCGCCGAGGCCCTTGGTGAAGTCGAGCCAGGCGCTGTCGAAGCCGGCGGCGTAGGCGGCGGCCGGCTCGGCGGCGGCGACCGCGGCGTTCAGCAGCCGGGCGCCGTCGAGGTGGCTGCGCAGGCCCCGCTGCCGCGCCACGGCCAGCACCGCGTCGATCGCCGCCCGCGGCCAGACCCGGCCGCCGCCCATGTTGGTCGTCTGCTCGACGCAAACCAGGCGCGAGCGCGGCTGGTGGTTGTCGGTGGGGTCGCGCAGCGCCGCCTCCAGGGCGGCGGCGGAGAAGATCCCGCCCTCGCCCTCGAGCGGGCAGACCAGCGCCCCGCTCAGCGCCGCGGCGCCGCCGGCCTCGGCGACGATCGGGTGGGAGGAGCGGTGCAGGTAGACCTCGTCGCCCCCCGGCCGCACATGGAGCCGGATCGCGATCTGATTGCACATCGTCCCCGAGGGCAGGAAGAGGCCGGCCTCGTGGCCGAGCAGCGCCGCGACCCGCTCCTGCAGCTCGTTCACGGTCGGGTCGAGCCGCCGCTGCTCGTCGCCGACCTCGGCGACCGCCATCGCCCGCCGCATCTCCGCGCCGGGCTGGCTCTGCGTATCGGAGTAGAGGTTGACGTCCCCTGGCACGACGATGAGGCTAGCGGGAGCCGGCCGTCACGCCGCCCGGGGTCTTCCTCAGGACTCGTTCAGCGCCATCGCAGCGCGAATCAGCCCCTTCAACGCCTTTTCATCGACCTCGTCCCCCTCGTGGAAATCGATGGCGCGTCTGGTGTTGCCCTCGAGGCTGGAGTTGAAGAGGCCCGCGGGGTCCTCCAGCGAGGCGCCCTTGGCGAAGGTCATCTTCACGTGATTCTTGTACGTCTCCCCGGTGCAGACCATGCCGGCGTGGTACCAGACCGGCACCCCCCGCCATTTCCACTCCTCAACCACATCGGGGTCGGCCTGCTTGATGAGATTGCGGATCCGAGCGAGCGTCTCACCTCGCCAGTCACCCAGCTCCCGGATCCTCGCGTCGATCAGCTGGGAGGGGGAGCCTCCCTCTCTTCCCTCGCTCGAAGCGCTCCTCGCCCTCTTCATGCCTGGGCGGGCGGCTGGTCGATCCGCACCATGTTGCCGGACGGGTCGCGCACGGCGCAGTCCCGCGTGCCCCACGGCTGGTCGGTCGGCTCCTGCACGATCTCGGCATCGGACTCGCGCAGCTTCTCGAAGGTCGCGTCGAGGTCGTCGCTGTGGAAGTGGACGCCGTTGAGGGCGCCCTTGGCGAGCAGGCCGGCGAGCGCGTCGGCGTCGGCGGGGCTGCCGTTCAGGTAGTTGGTGAGGACGATCGCGACGCCGGGCTGGGAGGCGGCGCCGACGGTGAGCCAGCGGAAATCCCCTTTGGCGACGTCGTTGCGCAGCTCGAGGCCGAGCGTGTCGCGGTAGAAGGGCAGCGCGAGGTCGGGATCATGGACCAGGACGAAGCATTGGGAAAGGGTGAGGTTCATGCCGCCAAGGCTAGGGTGCCAGCGCCCCGCGCGCTTCTCCGATCCTGCTCGGTTCTGCGGCTCGGGCGGGTGAGATCCCTGGCGATGCAGCCCGGCACGCCGGCGAGCGCGCCGTGGTCGCGGGCGCGGTAGGCGGTGGGCGTCTCCCCCACCAGCTCGGTGAAGCGGGCGCTGAACGAGCCGAGAGACATGCACCCGACCGCCATGCAGACCTCGGTGACCGAGAGGTCGCCACGGCGCAGCAGCGCCTTCGCCCGCTCGATTCGCCGCGTCATCAGGTAGGCGTAAGGCGTCTCCCCGTAGGCAGCGCGAAACCGCCGCGAGAAGTGCGCGGACGACATCAGCGCCGCGCGGGCGAGCGCGGCGACGTCGAGCGGGCGCGCGTACTCGCGGTCGATCAGATCGCGGGCGCGGCGCAGATGCGCGAGGTTGGCGAGCTCCTCCGGCGTCACGCTGACCAGTTTAGGAGGGTGCACACCCCCTTCCACTCTCAATCTACAACACGCAAAGGGCTTGTAACAAGCCCCGGTTCGTCTGTATAAACGCCGGCCGCAAGCGCGAGTCCACGGAGAAGGAGTGGTGAATTGAGTGTGAACGAGCATGCGGTGGCGATCGCCGGCGGCGGTCCGACGGGGATGATGCTGGCGGCTGAGTTGGCGTTGGCGAAGGTCGACGTCGCGGTCGTCGAGCGGCGTCCCGATCACGTGCTCGTCGGCTCACGGGCAGGCGGCTTTCACTCGCGCACGATCGAGGTGCTGGATCAGCGTGGGGTCGCCGATCGCTTCCTCGCGGAGGGTCAGGTGGCTCAGGCCGCGATGTTGGCCACGACCGTGTTGGACATGAGCGACTTCCCGACTCGTCATCCCTATTCGCTCGGGATCTGGCAGAACCAGATCGAGCGGATCATGGCCGCCTGGATCGCCGAGCTGCCAGTGCGGATCTACTACGGGTGTGAGGTGACGGGCTTCGCCCAGGACGACACCGGCGTCGACGTCGAGCTGTCCGACGGCCAGCCCCTGCGGGCACAATATCTCGTCGGGTGCGACGGGGGGCGCAGCCTGATCCGCAAAGCGGCCGGCATCGAGTTCCCGGGGTGGGACCCGACCAGGAGCAACCTGATCGCCGAGGTCGAGACGACCGAGGAACCGCCGCGGGGCACTCGCCACGACGCCATCGGCGTCCACGGCCTGCACACGATGGAGGACGGGAAGACGGTGCGGGTCATCGTGACCGAGCAGCAGCTCGGGCCCAGCAGCGAGCCCACCCTGGGCGATCTGAGCGAGGCGCTGATCACGGTGTACGGCACCGACTTCGGGATCCACAGTCCCACCTGGATCTCCAGGTTCACCGACATGACCCGTCAGGCAGCGGCCTACCGCGCGGGACGAGTCCTACTCGCCGGTGACTCGGCGCACGTGCATTACCCGGCTGGTGGGCAGGGCCTCAGCCTCGGTCTGCAGGATGCGGTGAATCTGGGGTGGAAGCTGGCCAAGGTGGTCGACGGGACCTCCCCAGAGAGCCTCCTGGATACGTATCAGGACGAGCGCCACCCGGTCGCTGCCCGCGCGATCCAGCACACGATGGCCCAGGCGGCGCTCCAGCGCCGGGACGAGCGCATGCAGGCCCTGGTCGATGTGGTGTCGGAGCTGGCGGGCATGGACGAGCCTCGCATACGGCTCGCCGGGATCATCTCCGGGCTGGACATTCACTACGACCTCGGCGAGGGCCACCCCCTGCTCGGACGCCGCATGCCCGATCTGGACCTCGTGACCGCCGACGGCCCGCTGCGGATCTTCGAGCTGCTGCACGACGCCCGGCCAGTGCTGCTCAACCTCGGTGAGCCCGGCGGCTTCGACATCACCCCCTGGGCAGACCGGGTCCAGCTGATAGACGCGAGCTACGAGGGAGAGTGGGAGCTGCCGGTGCTCGGCGCGGTCACCGCTCCCACCGCCGTGCTGATCCGGCCCGACGGATACGTCGCCTGGGTGGGAGACCGAACCCAGCCAGGGCTCGCCGACGCGCTAACCACCTGGTTCGGACCGCCTACAGCAGCGTAGGAACCGACTTGAGGCGAGGGAGAAGATCCCGGTTGCCGGGCGTCGATCTTGACCGACATCGCGCTGCAGCGATGGAGCTTGATCGCCACCTGGTGAGCATAGTCCGCTGGGTGGCTCGGCAAACGAGAGAGCAGAGGGGTCAGCTGCTCGAAGCGCCCGAGGGCCCTGGCGCAGCCGCAGCGGGGATCGGGCCGCTGCGCAGGTAGACCAGGACGCTGACGATGGCCGACCAGAGCAGGGTCCCCAGCAGGGCCGGGAAGATCGCCGGCGGGATCACGAAGCAGATGCCGAGCACGATCGCCACCCAGCCCAGCCACTTGGGCAGCTGCGCCCCGCGCAGGATCGCCAGGCCGGCGGGGAGGGCGAAGAGGAAGCCGCCGGCGATCACCACCAGGAAGAGTTCGTTGCTGAGGAAGCTGAGGGTCTGGGCGCTAGCCGGGCCCAGGTCGCGGAGATGGTGAGCGAGGCCGTATTCGATGCTGGTGACGATGAGGGCGCCGGCTGCCATCACCCCAGCGCCGGCCAGGGCGAGGGCGGCGAGGCCCTCGGCTGCGGGCGTGCGGCGCAGGTAGGAGCGCAGCGAGGCGGCGAAGAGGACCAGGAAGAGGAAGGCGAAGGCGATCAGGATGGCCGAGGTCTCGACTTCGGAGCGGTGGGTGGCGTAGTAGGAGAGCACCTTGGCGACGCTGGCGTTGGCGTCGGGCGTTTCTCCGCCCGAGAAGATCGCGGCGACGGTCAGCACGAAGAACACCGCGCCGCTCAGCGGCGCAAGACGGCTCAGGCGGTCCGACATGAGCTTCCTCCTCCTAGGTGCGTCGGCGACTGGGTGCCGCCTTCCCGGCGCGAGCCTAACCGCTCGCCGAGGGCGCGGGCAAGGTGCGAGGCGAGGCGAGACTTCCGTTCTTGGCGGCTGCCATCCTCGGCTTGGTGGTGCTGGCATTCGGCGTCGCCTACCTCAGCGTCACCTGCCAGTCGCTGCCCGGGTTCATGGGGCCGGTTCACGGCGACACTTCGCCGCGCACCGGGCTCGGGATCGTCTTTGTGGCGCTGGGCCTGGTGACCTTGACCGGTGCTCGCATCGTCGCGCGGCGTCGCTCGCGGGGGTAAGGCCGCGCCGCAACGAGGAGATGCGGCTAGGGCTTGGCGACAGTGCTGACGTAGAAGAGCCCGAAGAGGAACCGCTTGGTATGGACCTTGCCGTAGGCGGCCAGGTCGCTCCAGGGGTCGGAGTAGGGATCGCCCGGGGTGAACTTGAGCAGGAGGCGCGCAATCGGATCGAGCAGGCGGGCGAGACCGCCCTCGGTCAATCCCAGGTCCATGACAACGACGCGGCCGCCAGCGTGCAGGCGCTGCCAGGACAACGCCAGAGCGGGGCGTGGTTCGGGCAGGGCCGAGTAGCTGAGGCTGAAGAGGACACCGTCGACATCACGGTCGAGCTCCAGCTCGGCGGCGTCCTGGCGGAGCAACTGCACGTTGGACCAGCCTTCCCGCTCAACCAGCTTTCTCGCCTCGACCAGCATTCCCGCGGAGGCGTCGACGGCGATGACGCTTCCGGTAGGACCGACCGCCTCGACGAGATATGGGAAGTTGCGGCCGGTGCCGGCGCCGATCTCGAGGACGACGTCGCCCGGCTTCAGTCCGAGCGCGGCGACGGCCCGGCGGCGGGCGGGCGGGAAGATCAGGTAGAGCGGCTCGAAGGTCCGGTAGAACCGGGCGACGCGGTCGTACTTGCTGCTGTTGACAGCCTGGGAGCGGCGGGTCGGATGCTCGGCGACGCGGCTTATCGGGGGGAGCTTAGGCACTTGGCGGCGATCGAAGTGGGCAACAACGCGCGGTCCGTCGTTCCCCACTAGTAGCGACGCAGGGTCGCCAGGTTCGGTCGACCTCCGATTCCGATCTCAGACGTGAGCGGCTGTTGCCCGAGCCAAAGACATATCTGCGCCGCTGAAGAATGGCCGAGAAAGAGCGGTCAGGCGAGTTGAGATCGCGTCGATGTTGACAGCGCTGCACTTCGGGGTGTAACGCTGACGCCTTGGCCGGACATGTGTGGGCGATGACGCGCGATTCCGCCGTGACGGACGACCTGCCACGCAAGCTCGCCCAGCAGCGTTTCTCCGACCTTTATCGCGACCACGCGCGGGGGCTGCTCGGCTATGCGTTGCGCCGCAGCGCTGATCCCGACGACGCGGCCGACGTCGTCGCCGAGACCTTTCTTGTCGCCTGGCGACGCCTGGATCAGGTGCCGCTCGGTGACAAGGCGCGCCTCTGGCTCTTCGGCACGGCACGCAACGTCCTCGCGAATCAGGCCCGCGGCGCACGTCGTCGGGACCGCCTCACCGAGCGGCTACGCGACGATCTCCATCGGGAGCTTCCGGCCCACCGGGCGCCGGCGCCGAACCCCTTAGTCGAGGCGCTAGCGGAGCTCGGCGAAGCCGACCGCGAGCTGTTGACATTGATCGGGTGGGAGGAACTGACCCCGAGCGAAGCCGCCCAGGTTCTCGGCATCTCTCCTTTTGTCGCACGGACCCGTCTGCACCGCGCCAGGCGTCGCCTGCGCGCCCGGCTCGCGACGCAGTCGTCCGCCAATTCATGCAATGCCGAGATCGGAGTGGAGGAGGCACGATGAGCGATGAAACGATGGGGTCCCGACTGAGGGCCGCCAACCCGATGTCGAGTCGCACCCTCGAGGCCCTCGACCTGGCTGCCGGAGAAGCGGCGCTCGGCGAGGCGCTGGTCGCCGAATCCGCGGTCGTCGGCGAGCCGGGAATCATCGGCCGGGCGCCCGGCCGACGCCGACCCCTCCTGCTCCTCGGGGCCGGCGCGGCGGCGGCGGCCGTGGCCGCCGTCGTCCTCCTCTCGGGCGGTGCCGGGCGCTCGCCCGAGCCCGCCTACGGAGCCGACCTTGTCCGCTACGCCGAATCGACCCCCCTTCTCCTGCTCGAACTCCCGGGCTGGCAGGTGAAAGACCTCGAGCAGGAGCATGGCGGTGACGGGGACCTCGGCATCGTCACCCACCAGGGCCCGGTCAAACAGCGTTGGGTCAAGCTCTACTGGCTCCCGGCCAGCCAGCCCGGATTCGTTTGGAAGGCCGTGCTGCACCCGCGTATCGACCGCACGCCAGGACGCCGCTTTACGACGCGGCCGGAAAACCTGGACGCGACCGTCCACGTCGACACTCGCGCCGAAAGCGCCCCGCAGTACGGGCGGCCCGGTGATCACGAAATGAGTGCGATCTGGAAAGAAAAACGCCACGTCGTGTACATGACCACGCGGGTCCCCAGCGTCGCCGCCTTCCTCGAACGGCTCGAGGGCCTGCGCAAAGTCGACGCCCAGACGTGGCTCGCGGCGATGCCGGCGGGTGTCGTCAAACCCACCGAATACGCACCGACCGTGCGCGAAATGCTGAAGGGCATCCCGCTGCCGCCGCACTTCGACCCGAGCCAGGTTCCCCACCAGGGCCTTTCCCAAGACCGCTACCAGGTGGGTGCCGCGGTCGGCGGCACCGTCGCCTGCGCCTGGTTCCACAGTTGGGGACAGGCGCGCGCCGCCGGGGACAAGGCCGCTGCCTCGAGGGCCGAACGCGTCCTCCTCGGCAGTGAAGAGCAGTGGCCGATCTTCCGCGAAATGGCGAAGGAAGGCGCCTATCCCGCCACCGTCAGCGAATATGCACGGAAGATGCACGGCGGGGTCTGGTACGGCCGACCGCTGCTCCAGGCAGTATTCGGCAAGGACGGACTGTGTGGGCAGGGAGGCGGGGCGGGGGAAGGCTGATTCGGCCCGAGGCGGACGATTACAGAGGGCGCGGCCCTCTTGGCGGTCGGCCGGTGGGCCGGGTTCGGCGGCACCAGGCTGCTCGCCAGGTTCGGGCGACATGGACGTTGCTGGCCCGCTGGGTGACTGCGGCCCGGCTGGTTCGGGCGATACAGCACGCAGCGCGTAGCCGAAGTCCTCCGATGGTCTTGTCTCGTAGGCGCCTCAGATCCTCGTTCGCGAGTACAAAAGGGCCTGCGTTGCAGGCCCTTTCTCTATAGCGGGGGCGGGATTCGAACCCGCGACCTTCGGGTTATGAGCCCGACGAGCTACCTGGCTGCTCCACCCCGCGGCGGACCGTGGATGGTAGCAATGGGGCGAGGGAGGCGGGGGCGGTGGGCTGGTTGCGCAAGGGACTTCGCGGTTTGGGCTCTGTCTAGAGTCCGCGCTCATGGTTGCGGGGTCGAAGAGGGTTGCGGTGATCGACGTGGGGACGAACTCGGCGCGGTTGCTGGTGGCCGACGTGGGCGGCGGGCGGGTGGTGCCGGTCGAGCGGCGCAGCACGGTGACGCGGCTGGGCCGGGGGGTCGACCTCTCCGGGCGACTGGCGGCGGAGGCGATCGAGGACGCCTGCGCGGCGATCGGCGGCTACGTGAGGACGATCGGGGAGTTGGAAGTGGAGACGGTCGAGGCGATCGCCACCAGCGCCGTCCGCGACGCCGCCAACGGCGGCGCCTTCGTCGCCGAGCTGCGCGAGCGCTTCGCGCTCTCGGCCCGCGTCCTCGACGGCTCCGAGGAGGCCCGCCTCACCTACCTCGGCGCCACCACGGAGCGGCCGCCGGCCGAGCCGACCCTGGTCGTCGACATCGGCGGCGGCTCGACCGAGCTGATCGTCGGCAGCGGTGAGACGATCTCCTTCCACACCTCGCTGCAGGCCGGCGTCGTCCGCCACACCGAGCGCCACATCGTCTCCGACCCGCCGACCGCGCTCGAGCTGGAAGCGCTCGCCAACGACGTCCGCGGCCTGATCGAGAAGGCCACGGCCGACGCCGAGGCGAGCGCCGGGATCGCCGTCGCCGGCACCCCGACCTCGCTGGCGGCGATCGAGCTCGAGCTCGAGCCTTACGACCCGGCCCGCGTCCACGGCCACGTCCTTGCCCTGCCCTCGATCCAGCGGATGCTCTCGCGCCTGGCCTCGGCGCCGCTGGCCGAGCGGGTCAAGGTCACGGGCCTGCACGCCGACCGGGCGCCGACGCTGGTCGCCGGCGTGGTGATCCTGATCGAGACGATGCGAGCCTTCGGCCTCGAGCGGATCGAGGTCTCCGAGCACGACATCCTCTACGGCACGGCGCTGTCCGCAGCGTCCAATTGATCGCAGATCGGCTTAAACTCGAATGCCTTCGCGGTACCGCCTGTACAGAGGCGCCTCCGGCACCCGGACAAATGGGTTATAGACCCTCTCGAACCCCAAAAAGTTGGTAGGTTGTGAATACCCGGTTATGAGTACCGGGTTTGTGGCCGACTAGACGTATCGGATAGTCGGGCGCATAATCGGTCGCATCAGGGAAGAGACCGGGGTGATCCCAGCCTCCGACCTGGTTACAGGGCTTAGGCGATTGCCGCATCATGGCGCCTCCCGCCGTCTGAGCCCACCGAATACAAGGTCCCTGAAGACGTACCCCTGCCCGTCCTGAGGGGCCCATTGAATCGGCCGCCAGATATTGGCGGCCGATTCTCGTTAGAGGCCGAACCGAGCGGGCGCCCGGGAGGCAAATGGAACCGGTCCCGAAACTCGCTCCCTAGGCCAGATTCGATTTGCGCGGGTAGACGACCTCGGGGTCGGTGAGGACGTTGACCAGGGTCGGCCGCCCGGACTCGAAGGCGCGCTCCAGCGCCGGTCGCAGCTCGCCCGGCTCGCGCACGAGGACGCCGTCGCAGCCGAGCGCTTCGACCATCTGGTCATAGCGCGTCTCCGGCCGCAGCTCCGCCGCAACCGAGTAGCCGTAGAGGAACTTCATCGGGTGGTGCTCGAGCGCCCAGATCCCGTTGTTGCCCATCACCCCGACGACGCCGAGGCCGTGTCGCGCCATCGTGTCGAACTCCATTCCGGCGAAGCCGAAGGCGCCGTCGCCGAGCAGCAGGCAGACCTGCCGATCCGGGTGGGCGACCTTGGCGCCGATCGCCTGGCCGGGGCCGGCGCCGAGGCAACCGAAGGGGCCGGGGTCCATCCAGCAGCCCGGCTGGTAGGTGTCGACGAAGCGGCCGGCGTAGGAGACGAAGTCGCCGCCGTCGCCGACGACGATCGCGTCGCGGTCGAGCACCTCCCCCAGCTCGCGGTAGATCCGCACCGGGTGCAGCGGCGAGCGCGGGTCGTCGAGCTCCTCGCGCTCGGCCGCCCGCTTCTCGGCCTCGACCTCGCGCAGCCGCTCGAGCCAGCGACCGCTGCGCGGCTTGCCGCCAGCGGCGCCCTCGCGGATCGCCGCCAGGCTGGCGCGGACGTCACCGACCAGGTCGATCGCGGGCGCGCGGTTGGCGCTGAGCCGGTTCGGAGCGACATCGAGGCGGACGATCTTCGTCTCCGCGCCGAAGCTGGCGCCGAAGCCGAGCCGGAAGTCCATCGGCACCCCGACCACCAGCGCCACGTCGGCCCCTTTCAGCGCCGTGCCGCGGGCGCGGCTGAAGGCCAGCTCGTGGTCGGCCGGGAGGCAGCCGCGGCCAAGGCCGTTGAGGAAGACGGGGATGCCCAGCGCCTCGGCCAGGGCCCGCAGCTCGACCTCGCCGTGGCCCCAGTAGAGGCCGGTGCCGGCCATGATCGCCGGCCGCTCGGCGCCCGCCAGCAGCGCCGCCGCCTCCTCCACCCCCGCCGCCGGCTCGGCCACGGGCGCCTGCGGTGCCGCCGGGATCTCGGCCTCGGTCTCGGTGAAGACGACGTCAAGCGGGTAGTCGATGAAGGTCGGGCCGCTGGGCGCCGCCAGGGCCAGGTCGAGCGCCGCCGCGGTCATCGTCGCGATCCGGTCCGGCTCCCTGACCGTCGCCGCCGACTTGACCAGTGGCGCGACGAAGGGCAGGTGGTCGATCTCCTGCAGCGAGCCCGAGCCCCAGCGCAGCTCCGGGGCGCGGCCGCCGAGCACGCAGAGCGGCGAGCCGTTGGCCTGCGCCCCGGCGATCGCGCTGAGCCCGTTGGTGACGCCCGGCCCGGCGGTCAGCGCCGCCACCCCCACTCCCCGCGTCGCCTTCGCCAGCCCCTCCGCCGCGAAGGCGGCGGTCTGCTCGTGGCGGACGTCCACGAGCCCGATCCCCTCCTCCTTGCAGCCGTCGTAGATCGAGAACAGGTGTCCTCCCGACAGCGTGAAGAGATGATCGACGCCACGCGACTTCAGCGCCTTGGCGACGACGCGCCCCCCATGAACCTCCATGGTTTGAGCCTATAAGGCGGCCTGAAGGAATGCCCGGGGCGGGACTCGAACCCGCAAGCCCCCGAGGGGGCAGCGCCTTTTAAGGGCGCCGCTTTTGCCAGTTTCGCCACCCGGGCCCGGCGATGGTATCCAGCCTGCGCCGGCCTAAAACGGCAATAAATCTTCGCCGGGCGCAACTCCGCCGCTGTTACGGTGTCTCTAGGTACAGAAACGACGCCTTCCCTGGAGGAGAGCTTGGAGGCATCCGCCCTAACGCACGCCAGTCGCCGCGGACTTCTCGCCCGGCGCTCCCCCCTGCTCAAGCTGCAGGGCGATGCGCGGCTGATCGCGATGGCCCGCAGCGGCAACGCCGGCGCCTTCGAGACGATCGTCGACCGCTACCAGGGCCGGCTGCTCGGCTTCTGCCGCCAGATGCTGGGCTCGACCGAGGATGCCGAGGACGTCCTGCAGGAGGTCTTCGTCAACGCCTACCGGGCGATGCTCGCCGACGAGCGCGAGATCAACCTGCGCCCCTGGCTCTACCGGATCGCCCGCAACCGCTGCCTCAACCAGCTGCGCAAACCGACCGCCGACGCGCAGGAATCGATGGACATGGTGCCCGCGGTGGAAGCCTCCTCGACCGCCGAGAAGGTCCACAACCGCGAGGAGTTCCGGCAGCTGCTGGAGGACGTCAAGAAGCTTCCCGAGACCCAGCGCTCGGCGCTGCTGCTGCGCGAGATGGACGCCCTCTCCTACGAGGAGATCGCGGCGGCGATGGAGACCACGGTGCCCTCGGTCAAGTCTCTGTTGGTGCGGGCGCGGATCTCGCTCGCCGAGGCGAGCCAGGCGCGACTGCTGACCTGCGGCGAGGTCCGGCTCGAGCTCTCCGAAGCGGCCGAGGGCCTGCGCAAGGTCTCGGCCCCGGTCCGCCGCCACGTCCGCGAGTGCGACGAGTGCGCCGACTTCCGCTCCCAGGTCCGCTCCAACGAGAAGGCGCTGGCGGCGCTCTTCCCGGTCGGCGGTCTGCTGGCGTTCAAGAGCTTCATCGCCTCCAAGCTTGGGTTTGGCGGCGGCAGCGCCGGCGGAGCCGGTGCCGCCGGAGCCGGTGCCGGAGCGGCCGGAGCCGGAGCCGCCAGCGCTGGCGCGGTCGGCAGCGTCGGCGCCGCGTTCGGTGGCAGCGGCGCCGCCGGCGGCATCGGCGCGATCGGCGGCGCGATCGGGACCAAGGCGGTTGCCGGCGTCGTCACCGCCGCGGTGATCACCGCCGGCGCCGTCGAGGTGAAGCAGAACGACGCCACCCCGGTCAACCACGGCGCCTCCATCAGCCGCCTTCACACCCACCAGCCCACCGGCCCGGCCCTGGCGACGGCACGCGCAACCGCGCCGACGATCCACCAGAGCAAGCCCACTGTGGCGCCCCCGCCTGCGCCTGCGATCGAAACCGCCCCGCCAGCGGCTCCGGCCAAGCCCGAAACGGCCCCGGTCGTCGACGCAAGCGAAGCCGCCGACCAGTCCAACGCCGGTGAAACCACCGCGGCCGGCGCCCCCGGCGTCGAAAGCGTCACCGCGGCGACCCCCGCCGCCGGAGCGGGCGCCGGCGCCACTCACAGCGGCGGCGGCACCGTCGTCGTCACCGTCGGCGGCAGCCCCGCCCCGCCTCCGGCGACGCCGGCCCCCGAATCTACGCCGGCCCCGCCGCCGGCCGAATCGGCACCGGCGCCGAGTGCCGGCTCATCTTCAGGCAGCGCCTCCGGAGCCGAAGCGCCGGCGCCGGAAGCCGAACCAGCGGCCTAGCCAGCCGCCCCGCGGCTACTGCAGGCCGATCACTTTGAGCCGTCGCATCAGGCAGGTGCCGGCGAATTCGCGCGTTTCCTCCAGCGAGTAGCCGAACAGCTCGAAATCCTCCTCTTCGGCCCAGGGCGGCGAGAGGACGCCGTCGGCGACCGGCAGCGACTCCTCCAGCGTGCGCTGGATCGCCCGCTTGTAGCGGTCGTCCTCGCGCGCCATCTCGCGCAGGAAGACGGAGCCGAAGGCGACGTGGCGGTGCTCGTCGCGGGCGACGTTGTTGAAGCCCTCGACGAAGGTCGGCAGCGTCCCTTCGCGTTCGTTGAAATCCATGATGAAGTGCTGGCCGGTGAGGGCCAGCATCCCCTCGATCACCATGTGGTAGAGCGTCACCGCCTCGACCAGCGCCTCGGTGTCCTCCGGTTCGGCCGAGAGCCGCTCGGTGCGCCGCTTCAGCATCTCGTCGAAGAGGCGGCCGAAGTTGTCGTTGAGATGCTCCGAGGTCTCCGCCAGCATCTCGCTGAGGCCGTCGGACTCCAGCACCCCCACCTCACGGTAGAAGCGCTCGAAGAAGCGGACGTGGCGGGCCTCGTCGGCGATCTGCGTGCAGAGGAAGACTTTCTGGTCCTCGGTCGGCGCCGCCCGCATGATCGGCCCCAGCTCCTCGGCGACCTTCTGCTCGCCGATGAAGAAGGAGGAGAGCCCGTACATGCGCTGGAAGCGCTCCTCGGCGCTGATCCGCTGCTGCCAGTCCTCGCGGTCGCGGCTGAAGTCGAGCTCCTGCGTCTGCCATTGCTGGCGCTCCCAGAGCAGGTAGAGCTCCTCGTAGGTGAGCAGCTTGACGTCGGCGGTGCGGTCGGCCGCCGCCATCAGCGCCGGGTCGGCGGTCTCCTGGAAATCGGCTCGCTCCGTCCGGGACTGGGTCCCCGACGCCTCTCTGGCCTCCATCTTCAACTCTCCTCCGGTTGGCTGTCGCGGTTCGGGGGCGAGCCTACCAGCAGACTGGCCAGCCAGCCAGTACCTCTAGACCGTGTGCGTCTCTCCCGGTTTCAGGACAATGACCTTTGAGGAGGTCTGCGACTCGACGTCGGCCTTGAACGCCTCGGCGTCGGTCTCGATCGGCGGGAAGGTGTCGTAGTGCATCGGGATCACCGTCGTGGCGCCGAGGAGCTCGACCGCGACCACCGCGTCGTGGCGGTCCAACGTGTAGTGGCCGCCGATCGGCAGCAGGGCGATGTCGATCGGATCGCGTTCGGCGATCAGCTTCATGTCGCCGAAGAGGCAGGTGTCGCCAGCGTGGTAGATCGTCTTGCCGCCGAGCTTGACCACCAGACCGCAGGCGGGGCCGATCGCGATCCCGTGCTCGGCGCTGAACGGGGCCTCTGCGGAGCCGGGGATCGTGTTCGTGTGCCAGGCCGGAACGAGCTTGATCGAGCCCCAGTCGAACCTGACGGTGCCGCCGAAGTTGGGGTCGCTGACCTGCTCGACGCCCTGCGATTCGAGCCAGTTGGCGAGCTCGACGATCGCCACGCAGTGGGCACCGGTGCGCTTGGCGATGGGGACGGCGTCGGCGACGTGGTCGGCGTGGCCGTGCGAAAGGACGATGTGGGTCGGATCGACGTCCTCAGCGGTGGCGACCGCCACCGGGTTGTTGGGCTTCAGGAACGGGTCGGTCAGCAGCGTCGCCTCGCCGTCGCTCAGCTCGAAGCAGGACTGTCCGTGGAACTTGATCTCCATCTCAGCGCTCTCCTTTCGGTTCTACCGATTCCGGGTCTACGGATTCGCTCATCTCTTCGTTCAGTGCCCAGCCGACGGCAACCCCAACCATCATCCCCATCCGCGCCTCCTCGGCGAGCAGGGCGCGGACCGCGGCGATCCGCTCGTCGGGGTCGGGGACGGTGGCGGCGCGCAGGGTCTCGGCCTCGTGCGGCTCGCCGAACCAACCCCCCGCGGCCAGCGCCGCGGCGAGGACCTTCTGCAGCTGCGGCGCCGCCTGGGCGACGACGCGCTCGGCCGTGGCGAAGCGCTCGGGGTCCAGCAGCCGCTCGATCGCCGCCTCGAACTCGCTCTCGTCGGGCACCGCCTCAGCCTAGTGGGAGGAGCGCATCGCCGAGGCGGCCAGCCCGGCGAGGCCGCCGACGGCGCCGCCGACCAGGCAGGAGAAGAAGTCCGCGGTCGGTGCGAACAGCGGCAGCGCCAGCAGCACCGCGGCGGCAACGGCGACGCCGATCGCGTCGTAGTCGTCGTCGATCGCCCCGTGCGCCTCGGCGCGGCGCAGGGCGAACCAGGCGGCGACCATCCCCAGCGCCATCCCGTTGCCGCCGGCGATCACGGTGATTTCCCCCTGGGCGCCGGCGATCCCGCTCGCCGCCAGCGTCCCCAGCGCGCCGCAGGCGAGCAGCAGGACCGCGGTGGGGCCGGTTCCGAGCCGGCGCTCGACCCCGGTGGCGAAGATCGCCAGGCCGACCCCGACCACGAACAGGTAGCCGACGTCGACGTAGGCGAAGGGGGCGGTGATGACCCGCCACCATTCGCCCTCGACCGGGACGATGACGCCGCCGAAGGTCGAGAGCGGGTTGCCGCTGGCCTTCTGCACCAGCAGCAGGATCGCCGAGCCGAGGATCACGGTCAGCGTCGCGTAGGGGCGCAGAGCGCCCTCGCCGCCGAGGCGCAAGCGGGGCAGCAGGCGCGGGCGTCGGCGGCGGCGCGGGCGCTGCGCCTCGAGGCCGTCGCCGCGGCGCTCCAGCTTCGGCGCCCGCTTGCGCAGGCGGGCGCCGCAGTAGGGGCACTCGGTGACGTAGGGACTGACCTCGGAGCCGCAGTTCTTGCAGATGACGCTGAGCTCAGTCTCACTCATTCTCCGTCGAGAATAACCCCCCGATGCCGCGCCTCGCCGGCGTTGCCGGTGGCATACTGCCGAGACACCCATCTTCGAGGAGGAATCTACGTGGAGCTGAAGAGTCTGACCGAGCAGAAATCGCTGCTTGCGACCCTGCCGCCAGGCAAACGTGCGCGCCTGCACCGCCTGCTGTTCGAGTTCGGCCCCGGCAACGGAACGCTGATGCTGCTGCCGATCGACCAGGGCATCGAGCACGGCCCGCGCGACTTCTTCCCCAACCCGGCCTCGAAGGACCCCGACTACCAGTTCCGGCTCGCGGCGGAGGCCGGCTACTCGGCGCTCGCCTGCCAGATCGGCATGGCCGAGAAGCACTACCCCGACTACGCCGGCCGGGTGCCGCTGATCCTCAAGGTCAACGGCAAGACCGACATCCCGCCGTCCTCCAAGTCCTTCTCCTCCTGCAACGCCAGCGTCGAGGACGGGGTCCGGCTCGGCGCCGACGCGATCGGCTACACGCTCTACGTCGGCTCGCCGCGCCAGGACGAGGACCTCGCCCAGCTGCGCCAGGTGCGCCAGGACTGCGACCGCTTCGGGATGCCGCTGGTGGTCTGGTCCTACCCGCGCGGCGAATTCGTCGACGCCAAGGGCGGCCCCAACTCCTTCTACGCGATCGACTACGCGGCGCGGATGGCGATGGAGATGGGCGCCGACATCGTCAAGCTCAACATGCCGAAGATCGACCCCGGGTCCGACAAGGACGCCCCCGCCCCCTACAACGAGCTCGAGGTCGACCAGGCGGAGGCGATCCGCCAGTGCGTCGAATCGGCCGGGCGGGCGCTGGTGGTCCTCTCCGGCGGCTCCAAGACCGACGACGAGACCGTCCTCCTGCACACCCGCGAGGTGATGGCGGCGGGCGGCTCCGGGGTCATCTTCGGTCGCAACGTCTGGCAGCGCGAGTGGAACGAGGCGCTGGCGATCATCGAGCAGATCAAGGAGACGCTGCTCTCCCACGTGCGCCGCACGCCGTAGCGACAGGGGGGTGAGTTCGGGCCCGCCCCGGCTTGGAAGGGGGTGGGCGGCGCAGCGCGACTTCGTGGCGGGACCGGCAGCGCCGTGCTGCTGCTGGTCGCCGCGGCGCTGCTGCTGCGGCCCTGGGAGGGGCGGCCGGGGGCAAACCCCGGGCCGGCCAGCGCCCGTGCCTTCGTCACCCGCGCGGTCGACGGCGACACGATCGAGGTCCGCCTCGGCGGCCGCCTCGAGGACGTCCGCTACATCGGCGTCGACACCCCGGAGACGGTCAAGCCGGACACGCCGGTGCAGTGCTTCGGGCCCCGCGCCTCCGCCTTCGACCACAGCCTGGTCGAAGGGCGCCGGGTGCGGCTCGTCTTCGGGGTCGAGCGCCGCGACGTCTACGGCCGCTTGCTCGCCTACGTCTACCTCGGGCGCCGCTTCGTCAACGCGATGCTGGTCCGTCGCGGCCTGGCGCGGACGCTGACGATCCCGCCCAACGACCGCCACGCGGCGCTGTTCGGGCGCCTGCAGAGGGACGCCGCGCGGGCGGGGCGGGGTCTCTGGGGCGCCTGCCCGCCCTGAACCGTTTCTTGCAGCTTTGCTACGGTCCCCGGCGGCCTTTCCGGGCCACCCCTATGAGAATGCGACAGAGCATCTCCCAGTTCGAGACCGCCTTCGAGCAGGAGACTTCACTTGAGCGCCGCCGCCGCGAGCAGCTACGGCGCCGCGCCGCCAACCGCTCGCGAGCGCGGCGGATCAGCCGCACCGAGCAGCACGGCAAGGTCCGCTTCAGCGTCCTCGCCGTCTGCCTGACCGTGACCGTGGTCGTGGTCGTGATCGCGATGTTCGAGGCGCTCGGCTCCCTGATGGCCTAGGGACCGACGACCGCCCCGGTTGAATAGACTCGCGCGCCGATGCCCCGACGCTCACTAAAGCCACAGCTGAATCAAATCCGTGCCTGGGTCCACCAGGGCCGCACCGACGCCTGGATCGCCCACCAGCTCGAAATCAGCGCCACCGAGCTGCGCGAGTTCCGCAAGCAGTACGACCTCTCGGCCGACGACGAGAACGCCGGCTCGAGCGAAATCGACCTCCGCGACGAGATCGAAGCGGAGATCGAGGCGGCCGCCGCCGAGCAGGAGCCGGCGGAGGAGCAGGACGAGGCGGATGAGGACGAGGGCGAGGATTCCGAGGACGATGACGAGGGCTCCGGCGGCGGCGGCGAGGATCGCCCCCGGCGCCGCCGCCGGCGCGGCCGTCGCGGCGGTCGCGGTCGCCGCAAAGAGCTCGAGGCGACCTTCGATCACGGCGAGACCGACGGCTACGGCCTCTGGCTCGACGCCGCCGTCAAGGACAACCCCGTCTACACCGAGCACTGGGCCGGCAAGCGCGATGTCAGCGTCCGCATCGAGGCCGACCAGATCGTGATCCGCCGCGCCGGCGAGAGCGCCGGCGCCGAGCCGGACTCCGACTCAGACGATTAGCTGTCTGCCGCCGGCGAAGTCGGTGGCGCCGCGCAGGTAGAGGTAGAAGGCGGCGTCGGCCAGCGACTGGGGGTCGCTCAGCGCCGGGGCGGCGTCGATCGCCAGCTGCTGGCACCAGTCGGTGCCGCGGCCGTAGAGGTCGGCGAGCTCGGCCGCGGTGAAGGTCGGCCCGATCCGCCGCCGCAGCTCCTCGCGGACGGCGTCGACGACGCGGTCCGCGAGGCGGCGGGCGCGCGGGTCGGAGATCGCCTCCAGCTCGCGCCAGCCCTCCTCCCACTGGAACAGCGCGTTCTCGAGCGGATAGGCCACCTGGCGAGGTTACCCGGCGTCGCTGTCCGGGATTTCGCGCAGCGGCGCGTTGCGGGGGCCGCAGGCGGCCGGGTCGAGGCTGCCTTGGACTTTCCAGACGGTGACCGGGCCGCTGCGCAGGATCGGGCTGACGGCGGGCTCGCCGCGCAGCCAGCGCGCCTCCGGGGAGGTGATCGGCGAGCCGGGGTGGATGAAGTTGAGGAAGGGCGAGGTCACCAGGTAGTCGAGGTCGGCGGCGTTGACGGCGGCGCGGAAGGCGGCGCAGGTGGGGATCGCGTTGAAGGCGCCGTGCGGGCCCCTTTCGCCGAGATAGCTGACCTCGTTGGAGAGGTCGGTGCCGTAGAAGCCGTAGCCGGCGAAGTCGGCGGTGGTGCCGGCGAGGCCGATGCGGGCGCCCTCGACCCCGCGCGCCCAGCGGTAGGCCGAGTCGAGGCTCATGCCGGGGATCTGTTCGTCCTGGGAGCCGGTGTTGGCGAAACGCCCGTCGAGGTAATGGCGCTGCAGCGGGTAGCCGAGGGTGACGACGGCGAACGCCAGCGCCGCGAAGCCGGCGAGGACGGCGCCGGCGGCGAGGCCGCGCCCGCCCGCCGCCAGCAGCGCCGCCGGCACCAGCACCGCGAGCAGCACGAAGGCGACGGCGAACAGGCGCGCCGGGTCGTGCAGGGCGACGTCGGGGCGGTCGCTGACGAAGAAGACGACGAGCAGGACGCCGAGCAGCGCCCAGCGGCGGCGGCGGTCGTCGAAGCCGCGCGGCAGCGGCAGCAGCACGATCGCGGCGAGCAGGGCCGGGATCGCGTAGCGGACGTTGATGCCGAAGCCGAGCGGGGCGCCCTGGGCGCCGGCGGCGGTCAGCGGCGTGAACAGGTAGGCGACGATCCCGACCAGCGCCACCCCACCGACCCAGCGGATGATCCTGTCACGCCCCCGCAGCAGCGCCCACAGCGCCGCTCCCAGCGCCCCCAGCAGCACCAGCGGCCAGAGGGCGCCGAAGGCGTCGTGCAGCCCGGGGGCGAAGTAGTGGCGCCAGACGCCGGTGTCGGTCGCGTAGTGGACGACGTCGAAGTCGGGCCGGGCGGTCTGCAGGCGCAGCGGGTGCGGCAGCGAAACCGGCCCCAGGCCTTCGATCTCCGGCAGCGGGTTGCCGGCGACGACGAGGTTGCGCAGGTACCAGTAGCCGCCGCCGAGCAGCGCCGGCACGAACCACCAGGCCGCGGCGGCCCGCCGCCTCCCGGCCGGCGCCAGCACCAGCACCGCGACGGTGAGCGCGGCGGCCATCGCCACCGCCGTGTAGCGGGTCCCGACCGCGAGGCCGGTGGCGAGGCTCGCCATCGCCAGCGGCCAGCCGAGCGGCAGCGCGGGCTTCCGTCCCGAGGCGGGCGTGCCCTCCTCCCCTCCCCTCCCCTCCTCCTCATCGCTTTCAGCCCG